>ERZ773359.3937-NODE-3937-length-16272-cov-5.339274_pt1 | contig 16272 bp, 13 predicted proteins | sample MGYA00374955_ERZ773359 | MGnify/ENA primary metagenome ERZ773359 (study PRJEB29098, sample SAMN04486028) | biogas fermenter metagenome | study: EMG produced TPA metagenomics assembly of the Biogas fermentation microbial communities from Germany - Plant 4 DNA1... | reverse complement strand
GGAGCATGCTCTCTGGATGACCCGCAGCCAAAATTTTTACCGGCCACAATAATATCCCCTTTTTTTACATTAGGGGCAAACGAAACGTCGGCATCTTCCATACAATGAGCCGCCAAATGTTCAGGCTCGGACCTATTCATATAACGGGCCGGAATAATAGCATCAGTATCAATATCATGACCGAATTTCCATGCTCTACCCATTGTTCATTACCTCCCTGGGATGAACTATCTCACCGCGAACCGCTGAAGCGGCGGCTACAGCCGGATTACAAAGATAAACCTCACTTTGCGGGTGCCCCATCCGACCGACGAAATTGCGGTTGGTGGTGGAAAGGGCCCGTTCCCCTTTAGCCAGAATTCCCATATGGCCGCCGAGACATGGCCCGCAGGTTGGAGTGCTGACTGCAGCACCGGCTTCAATCATGGTTTCAATCCAGCCACGACGCATAGCTTCAAGTAAGATTTGCTGAGTGCCCGGGAATATCAAACAACGAACTTCCGGGTGAATCTTCTTTCCTTTTAAAATTTTAGCCGTTACTTCCAAATCTTCCAGCCTACCGTTAGTGCAGGAACCGATAACTATCTGATCAATCTTTAGGCCGCTGGCTTCGTCCACCGATTTGGTGTTCTCCGGCAAATGAGGAAAAGCTACCTGGAGCGGAATTTCCTCGGTGTTAAACTCGTAAATCTTTTCGTATACAGCATCGGGGTCACTTTTATATACTTTGTATTCTCTTTTAGCCCGAGGTTTTACATATTCTAACGTAATCTCATCAGGCTCAATAATTCCGGTTTTGGCCCCCGCTTCAATGGCCATATTACAGATCGTCAGCCTGTTATCCATAGAGAGACAGCGAATACCTTCGCCGGCAAACTCCATAGCTTTGTAGCGAGCACCGTCAACCCCTATTTTACCTATGATATAAAGAATAAGATCTTTACCGCTAACCCAGGGTTGGAATCTAGTACCATGGAAAACAAATTTTAGAGACTCCGGTACCCGAAACCAGGCTTCCCCGGTAGCCATGCCGGCGGCACAGTCCGTACTGCCGACACCAGTAGCAAAGGCACCCAAGGCCCCGTAAGTACAAGTATGGGAATCTGCACCGATAATCAAATCCCCGGGAAGAACCACCCCTTGTTCAGGAAGCAAGCAGTGTTCAATCCCCACTCTACCAACTTCCCAATAATGCTTAATTTCCATTTTTTGAGCAAATTCCTTCATAACTTTGCTCTGTTCGGCTGAAGGAATATCTTTATTGGGAGTAAAATGGTCGGGGACCAAGGTTATTTTTTCTTTATCAAATACTTGCTCAAGACCCAATTTGTTAAACTCTTTAATCGCAACCGGTCCGGTGACATCGTTGGCATGAACTATATCTAATTTGGCATTTATTATTTCTCCGGGTACTACCTTGTCGAGTCCGGCATGAGCAGCCAATATTTTTTCGCTGATGGTCATTCCCATACAGGGCCCTCCTTTGTTCTTTTATTACTTCTTCTGCAACCAAGTCATCATAGAGCGAAGTTCTTTACCGACTTTCTCAATAAGGTGTTCTTCATCCATCCGGGTCCTGGCGTTGAATACAGGCCTGCCAACTTGGTTCTCGAGCAGCCAATTTTTCGCAAATTCTCCTGTTTGAATTTCCTTTAACACCTGGCGCATTTCTTCCCGGGTTTCTTCGGTAATTATCCGTCTACCGACCATCAGATCACCGTACTGAGCGGTATCGGAAATGGAATAACGCATGTTACTAATGCCGCCTTCATACATAAGATCCACGATAAGCTTTAATTCATGTAAACATTCAAAATATGCTATCTCCGGCTGATAACCCGCCTCTACCAAAGTATCAAAACCTGCTCTTACCAACTCACTTACCCCACCGCAGAGTACAGCCTGTTCCCCAAAGAGGTCCGTTTCTGTTTCTTCTTTAAAGGTAGTTTCCAAGACACCGGCGCGGGTGGTCCCAATTCCTTTGGCATAAGCTAAACCAATTTGGCGGGCCTTGCCGCTGGCATCCTGATGAATCGCAATTAAGGCCGGAGTACCGGCTCCTTCGAGGTAAGTACGTCTGACAAGATGTCCCGGACTTTTAGGAGCTACCATAATAACGTCTACATCCGCCAGAGGTACAATTTGTCCGAAATGAATATTGAAGCCATGAGAAAAACCCAATACTTTTCCTGGTTTTAAATGAGGCAGGATTTCCTCTTGATAAACCTTGCTTTGCTGTTCATCAGGCAGAAGAATTTGGATAAAATCGGCCTGAGCAGCCGCCTCAGCCACGGTCATAACTTTGAGACCGGCTGCCTCGGCTTGGGCCCATCTGGCACTTCCCCGACGTAAGCCCACTATTACGTCTAAACCGGAATCTTTTAGATTTTGCGATTGAGCATGGCCTTGGCTTCCCCAGCCCATAACAGCTATTGTTTTTCCTTTTAGAATTCCTAAATCAGCATCAGCATCATAATAAATTTTAGCCATGGTTTATTCACTCCATTAGTATTTATATTTTTATTTTGCATTTTATATTATTTTAGCATTTTAACAATTTTTTATATTGATCTTAACCCATTAACCTCAACTAATCAGCTTTCCGAACGAGCGATAGCAATTTTTCCCGTTCTGACCAGTTCCAGAATTCCGTAAGTTTTCATGGTTCGGACAAACGCATCAATTTTATCCTCATCCCCGGTTAATTCGATGGTCAGACTGTTTCGGCCCAAATCTACTACCCTGCCGCGAAAAATATCTACAGTTTGCAGAATTTCCAACCTGGTTTCCTGTTTAACTTTAACCCTGATTAAAGCCAGTTCTCGATCAACAACCGCCTCATTGCTTAAATTGGTAACCTTATGCACAACAACAAGTTTATGTAGTTGCTTGGTAACTTGTTCAATCACCTGGCTATCTCCTTCCACCACAATGGTCATGATGGATAAGGAGGGATTCTCCGTCTGGCAGACTGCCAGGCTATGAATATTATAGGCCCGTCTTGAAAAAAGACCGGATATTCTTGCCAGAACACCCGGATTATTCTCAACGAGAACAGCCAAAGTGTGTCGCATTAATCTTCACCTCCCAGGACTTCGGTGATCACTTTTCCGGAAGGCACCATAGGTAGTACAACTTCATCCGGAGAAATTGTGAAGTCCAGTAAAAAAGGGCCGGGATAATCTATAGCCGTAATCAGTGCCGGTTCAACCTCTTCAGGTTTATCCACTCTTAAGCCTTTAACTCCGTAAGCTTCTGCTACCTTAACGAAGTTAGGATTAGCATGTAATTGAATTTGGTTAAAACGCTCGTTATAAAACATTTTTTGCAGCTGGCGTACCATGCCCAGCACGCCATTATTCATTAAAATAATTTTTATAGGCAGGTTATATTGAACCGTTGTAGCCAGTTCCTGAATACTCATTTGAAAAGAACCGTCTCCGGTCACCAGAAACACCAGGCTGTCAGGTTTGGCAAACTGGGCCCCAATAGCGGCAGGAAAACCAAAACCCATGGTTCCTAAACCCGCACTGGTAATAAAATGCCTGGGAACTTTAACCGGGTAAAACTGAGCCGCCCACATTTGATGTTGGCCCACATCCGTAGTTACAATAGCATGTTCTCCGCCGATTTGACCCAAGGCCTCAAGAATCATTTGAGGATTTAAATGACCGTTCTGTTCATAACGCAAAGGATATTTCCGTTGCCAAGCCCGCAACTGATTCCACCAAGCTGATGTTTCCGGAACTTGTACTTTGGGCAAAAGATCCTCCAAAACCAGCCTAGCATCGCCCACTATCGGGATGTTGGCCCTGACAACCTTGCCGATTTCGGCCGGATCAATATCTATATGGATTACTTTCGCTTTAGTAGCAAAACGATGTTTCAAGCCGCTGGTTACCCGGTCATCAAAACGCACTCCGATTGCAATTAAAAGGTCACAATCATTAACTGCCAGATTGGCGGTAACTGTGCCGTGCATACCTACCATACCCAACAAATTGGGATGGGAACTCGGGATACTTCCAATTCCCATAAGAGTTGTAACCACCGGAAGATTTAACTTTTCAATTAGTTGGCGTAAGCTGGGTCCGGCTGCGGAAGTAATTACTCCTCCGCCTGCATAAACCACGGGTTTCTTACTCTGAGATATGGCTTTTGCAGCCTCAATGATCTGTCCGGCATTGCCCTTGCTAAAATATTTATAACTGGGTAAGTGCACTTTTTCCGGACAGGAGCTCGTCACCTCAGCAGCCATAACATCCTTCGGCAGATCAATCAAAACCGGTCCGGGGCGTCCTGTACTGGCAAGATAAAAAGCTTCCTTGACAATTCGCGGTATATCGTTGGCGTCTTTTACTAAATAGGAATGCTTAGTTATCGGCAAGGTCATGCCCGTAATGTCAACTTCCTGAAAAGAATCCGTCCCCAGAAGATGGGTAGGCACTTGGCCGGTAAGGACAACTAAGGGCACGGAATCCATATAGGCGTTGGCAATTCCGGTCACCATATTGGCCGCTCCCGGGCCGGAAGTAGCCAAACATACCCCTACTTTGCCGCTCACTCTGGCATAAGCATCAGCGGCATGAACCGCACTTTGTTCATGACGAGGCAAAATGTGTTTAATCGAACTATCGAGCAAGGCATCGTAAAGGGTGAGTAACACTCCTCCGGGATAACCGAATATTAATTCTACCCCTTCCTTTTCCAGCATATCCAGAAGGGCTTTGGCACCATTATATTTACTTTTACACGTAGCAAGACTTTCTTCATCTTCCCAGGTAAACTCGGGATCTCTGGCCACCAAAAGGTCTTGCTTAAGATTGCCCATTTTGGTTAATCCCCCTTCGTTGATCTGAAGGCAGCTCCTTTATTAGCTGATTGCACAAACTGGGCATAACGTCCCAGATAACCGGTGCGCCCCGCTACTTGATAAGCCTTTTGCAACCCCTTGGCCGGGTCAAATTTTTGCCTGCGGGCTTCTTTCTCTTCTTCGGGCAAAAGCCAGTCAATAGTACGCTTGTTTAAATCTATTTTAATAGTATCACCATTTTCCACAAAAGCTATTTCCCCTCCTAAGGCTGCTTCGGGAGAAATATGACCTATGGAAAGCCCCCTGCTTCCTCCGGAAAAACGACCGTCGGTCAGCAAAGCAACCGTAGAATCAAGTCCCATACCCGCTAAAGTAGCCGTTGGGCCGAGCATTTCCCTCATCCCGGGACCCCCTCTAGGTCCCTCGTAACGGATAATAAGCACATCGCCGGCTTTGATTTTACCGTTGCGAATAGCATCAGCGGCAGCGTCCTCCCCATCATATACTTTGGCCTTTCCTTCAAAGACAACATCCTGTTCGGCCAGAGCACCCACTTTGATTACAGCACCTTCAGGAGCAAGATTACCAAACAAAATGCTCAAGCCTCCTTTAGGTGAGTAGGGGTTAGCCAGCGGTCGGATAACAGCAGGGTCTTTCACCTCTGCCTTGGCCAGCCTTTCTGCTAAAGTTGTGCCGGAAACAGTCATTACGGAACCATCAATCAGATCTGCGTCGAGCAAGGTTTTAAGAACCGCACTGATACCCCCGGCCTCATGAAGGTCTACCAGATAATGCCCGTTCACGGCCGGACTCAATTTGCAGATTTGGGGCGTTTTATCACTAACGGCATTGACCTCCGCCAGATCAAAATCAATTCCCCCTTCATAAGCAATAGCCGGCAGATGAAGAATAGTATTGGTTGAACAGCCTATAGCCATATCGGCTGCAAGGCCGTTGGCGATTGAAGCTTTGGTAACTATATCCCGAGGACGGATATTATTACGCCAAAGATTCATTACCTGATAGCCGCTTTCTTTGGCCAGCACGATTCTTTCCGAATAAACAGCGGGAATTGTCCCGTTACCGGGCAAAGCCATACCCAAAACTTCAGTCAAACAGTTCATGGAGTTAGCCGTAAACATTCCTGCACAGGAGCCACAGGTAGGACAGGCTTTTTGTTCATAGCTTTTTAACCACTCTTCATCTTCCTGCCCGGCATGAACTTTACCAACTGCTTCAAATACAGTAATCAGGTTTACCTCTTCGCCTTGAAATCTTCCCGGCAACATAGGGCCGCCGCTGACAATGATAGAAGGCAGATTAAGTCGCATAGCAGCCATAAGCATTCCCGGAACTATTTTGTCGCAGCTGGGGATAAACACCAGCGCGTCCAAACAATGAGCCCTAACCATGATTTCAATGGAATCAGCAATCAATTCGCGGCTGGCCAGGGAAAAATGCATACCTTCATGCCCCATGGCAATACCGTCGCAAACTCCAATTGTCGGAAACTCCAGCGGGGTTCCTCCGTTTTCGCGCACTCCCGCTTTGACGGCCTCTGCAAGCTGTCGCAGGTGCATATGACCAGGAACCAATTCGTTAAATGAATTAACTACACCCACCAAGGGCTTTTCCATTTCCCTGTCCGTAAGCCCAAGCGCTCTTAATAAAGAGCGGTGTGGTGCCCTGTCAATTCCTTTTTTTACTGCGTCGCTGTTCATATGACCTCTCCTTTATATAGATATAGATGATTCATTTAATTTTTTGATAATAACAAAGTTAAAAAGATTAAAGGGGTTCGCCATTGCTCCTAGCATATTCCTGAAAAGCCGCCAGTAATTTTTTGAAAACAGGTCCGGGCTTGCCGTCTCCGATTATTCTGGAATCAACGGCAGTGATAGGAATAAGCTCAGCGGCCGTTCCGGTTAGGAAACACTCATCGGCGGTATAGACATCGATCAGGTTGAACAAATCTTCTCTATAGGGAATACCAAAATTACGAGCCAGATCCAAGACTGTATCCCGGGTAACTCCCTTTAATATTCCGGCATAGATTGTGGGTGTAATCAACACTCCATCTTTGACAATAAATACATTATCACCGGTTGCTTCACAAACATAACCCTCTTGATTTAAAAGCAGGGCCTCCATAACACCCGCCCGGTTAGCTTCCATTTTAGCCATGATATTATTCAGGTAATTCAAGGACTTAATTCTGGGGCTCAAGGCATCGGCACTATTGCGGCGGGTAGTAGCTGTGATGATTTCCATACCGTTCTCATACATGCTTTGGGGATACATTTTAATGCTGCCGGCAATACAAACGATCGAGGGTTTGGGACACTTTCTAGGATCCAAGCCCAAGTCTCCCGGTCCTCTGGAGACTACAAGGCGGATATAAGCATCGGAAAGGTTATTTCTTCTTACAGTTTCCAATACTATATCCATCATTTCTTTACGGCTGATTCCTATATCTAAAAGAATAGCCTGGGCCGATTCATATAAACGATCGATATGTTCCTTTAATTTAAAGACCCGACCGTTGTAAGCCCTGATTCCTTCAAATATACCGTCTCCGTAGAGAAAACCATGGTCAAATACGGAAACTTTAGCCTCCTTTTCTTCTACAAACTTACCATCCAAATAAATAATCATGTTTTTTCTCTCCCTTAGAAGCAAAGTAATAATAATATTATTATAATACTTCAGTAATACTTCGGCCAGGGAAAATCAAAAAAAGAAAAGGTTATTCATATAAAATAACCCGCTACATTCTCCTTAAGTTTTCTTCCGGGTTGAAAAAAATAAACGCAGACTTCTGTTATAGGACATAAATTGTTTTTTATAGTTTATATGATACAGTTCCTAGTGTCAATATTAAATTAGTCAAATTAGGCCTGTTAGACAGGGTCATTTATCATCCTTATTAATATTTTTTAAAAAACAAGCAACAATAAGAAAAACATCTTGCCAAACCATGAGCTCATTGTTATAATGTCCACTATATGAATACAATTGTTTCTGTTACATGGATAGGAGGGGTCTTATGAAAAAAGTAGTTATTGGATTATTAGGATATGGGACTGTTGGTTCCGGAGTAGCCTCCATCTTAAGAACCAACCGTTTTGATATTACTAGCCGGACACATGCTGATATTACTATAAAGAAGGCTCTGGTCCGCAACCTTCTTAAAGAGAGACCATATGGAGAGGAAATTCTTTTTACAGACAACCCTTATGAACTCTTGCATGATCCGGAAATTGATATCATCGTCGAAGTGATGGGCGGAATCGAGCCTGCCCGCACTTATATCCTGGAAGCTTTTAAGCAGGGTAAGAATGTGATTACCGCCAACAAAGACCTGCTGGCTTCCCATGGTCTGGAATTATTGTCTGTAGCTGAACAAAATAAATGTGATCTTTATTTTGAAGCCAGTGTAGCCGGCGGAATACCGATTATTGCTGCTATAAGACAGTCATTGACAGCCAACAGAATTTCTTCCCTGATCGGAATCATAAACGGAACAACAAACTATATACTCTCAGCTATGACCGAACAGGGGCGTGAATTTGAAGATGTGCTGCATGAAGCTCAAGAACTGGGTTTTGCCGAGGCCGATCCCACCGCAGATGTGGAAGGCTTGGATGCTGCCCGTAAGCTGGCAATCCTTGCTACACTTTCATTTAATACTCCTGTTACCGCTGATCAGGTTTTTGTGGAGGGAATAACCAAAGTTTCCAAAGCGGATATTAAATATGCCGATGAATTGGGATGCGTAATCAAACTTTTGGCTATCGCTAAAAATGAGGACGGAGAAGTGGAAGTCAGAGTACACCCTACTCTTTTGGACAAGAAGCACCCCTTGGCTACGGTAAACGGAGTTTTCAACGCTGTTTTTGTCGTAGGCGATGCTGTGGGGGAAACTATGTTTTACGGTAAAGGTGCCGGTTCACTGCCTACCGGAAGTGCGGTAGTAGCAGATATTATCCAGGTTGTTCGCAATATGGAATCCGGTTCTAAAGGATATCATAACAACATCAGCTATCAGAATTTCCCGCTCAAAGCTGTTCAGGATTTTACTACCGGTTATTACATTCGCCTAAAAGTCCAAGATCAGCCGCGAGTTTTTGCTAATCTAGCTTCCTTCTTCGCTGAAGCCGGGATAAGTTTTAATTCCATTATTCAAAAACCCCGCAAGGACAAAAGTGCGGAAATCGTTCTGGTTACCCACCCCTGCAAGGAAGGGCAGCTTCGCCAGGCCCTTGCGACGCTGAACAATTATGATAAACTGGATAAAATCTATAATGTTATACGGCTGGAGACCGGCAACTCATTGTCTTTTTAAAAATCTGCTCCGCTTAGGCTTTCTATTTTCGCCATCGCTTTAGTGTTTAATTTAACCGGAGGAAGAAATGTTGATCGTTAAAGTACCAGCAACTTCAGCAAATCTTGGACCAGGGTTCGACTGTATGGGGTTGGCTGTAAGTCTGTATAATCTATTCCGAATAGAAATCAGTAATTCAGCAAAATTTATACTCAAAGGAAAATATACCCGTTTCATTGCCCCCAACAAAAGAAATATCTTCTGGAAATCAGCCTGTGCTTTATGGAGACAGATCGGTTTTGAGCCTCAACCGTTAAAGGTCACCATTGAGAGTTATATACCACCTACCAGAGGGTTGGGCAGCAGTTCTACCGCCGTAGTAGCCGGTCTCTTAACCGCCAATGCTATAGCGGGATATCCTCTGAAAAAAAATGAACTGCTTAAACTTGCCACCTCTTTTGAAGGCCACCCCGATAATGTCACTCCGGCCTTATATGGTGGAATTACTTTAACCGTCATGACTGAAAACGGTATTATTCCCAGAGTGCTGGCCAAAAATCCTAAATTTAAGGCTGTAGTAGTAATCCCCGATTTTTTGCTGGAAACGAGAAAAGCCAGAAGAATACTGCCTTCCCATCTAGCCCGCAAAGATGTTACCTTTAATTGTTCTCGCGTAGGTCTACTGGTAGATTGTTTAATTCGCGAGGACTATGACCTGCTGAAAATTGCTACCCAAGATAAGATTCATCAAAATCAAAGAGCATCTCTCATCCCGGGAATGGAGGACGCTTTGTCCCAGGCTGTGCAGAACGGGGCATACGGTGCGATCTTAAGCGGCTCGGGGCCAACCCTTCTGGCCTTTAGTCCTGCGGACTGCGCACCCGGAATAGCGAATATCATGAAGCAAGAACTGAGCAAACATTCCCTAAAAGCCGAATCTCTAATCCTGGACATTGACTCCCAAGGAGCAGTGATCTTGGAAAAGTAGGCCCTGGACACAATCCAGGGCCTATTCTTTTCTTAAGCTAAATTATTTCTTCCCTTACTGGACATACTTACTAATGATTCTTTTAGTAAAGCAGAAGGGATGAGAGTATGAGCGAAAGGATTTTAGAAAAAGCAGAAGGCCGGGTTAGCTATCATGATTCAGTGGAAGAAATGTTAGTAAGAATAAGAGAAGACGGCATGACTAATGTCTTTGACCGTTGGATGCAGCAGGAAAAAATCCGCTGCAAGTTTTGTTTGCAAGGTTTAAGCTGCCAGCTTTGTTCCCATGGTCCCTGTCGCTGGCTACCCGATAAAGGCATGGACAAAGGGGTTTGCGGCATCGGGCCGGACGCCAATGCCATGCGCAAGCTCTTGATCCAAAACACGCTGGGAGCCGGAACATACAGCCATCATGCCTATGAAGCCTACCGTACCTTAAGATCCATCGGCGAAGGTACTTCACCCTTTCAAATTAAAGATGAAAATAAACTTAAATGGATGTGCGAAAAGCTAGGGATCAATACCAACCAGGATATTAAACAACTGGCTGTGCAGATGGCCGATCTACTGGAAGCTCAGCAGCACATCAGTCCCCAAGAACCCAACCTTATGGTTGAAGCCTTCGCTCCCAAAAAAAGAAAAGAAGTATGGAGAAAGCTAAACATCTACCCGGCTGGGACCGTTCATGAGGAACAAAATTGCGTAGCCAGCAGTCTTACAAATGTGGATGGTGATTATACCTCTTTGGCCCTTAAAGCTCTGCGTTTGGGACTGGCCACCATCTACAATTCGCAAATCGGACTGGAAATGGTTCAGGATATTATTTTCGGCACCCCCACACCCCATGAAGTTAACACTGACTTAGGAATCTTGGATCCGGATTATATCAATATCGCTTTTAACGGCCACCAACCATGGATCGGGGCTCTTACTATTGAAAAACTACATGATCCAAAATACCAAGAAAAGGGTAAGGCGGCAGGCGCCAAGGGTATCCGGGCCGTCGGCTCAATTGAAACCGGTCAGGAGCTTTTGCAACGCTATCCTGTGGATGACGTCTTCGTGGGACTTATGGGCAACTGGCTGACCATCGAGCCCATGCTGGCTACCGGTGCTGTCGATGTTTTAGCTATGGAAGAGAATTGTTCGCCACCGGCTATAGACTCTTATGCCGAAAAATATCAGGTAGCCTTGGTTGCCATCAGCACCATTATCGGCGTACCGCGAATTCAGGAAAAGATACCATATTTTCCTCCCCAAGCAGATGAAATCTCTGAGAGGTTAATTGATCTGGGGATTGAGAACTTTAAAAAGCGCCATGGAAAAGTAAAACCCTATGTCCCGAAACGGATCCAAAAAGCCATAGCCGGCTTTTCTACCGAGGCTGTCCTAGCAGCTTTGGGAAATAAGCTGGATCCACTGGTTGATGTTATTACAGGAGGGGAAATCAAAGGAGTAGTGGCCCTGGTCAACTGCAGTTCATTAAGAAACGGTCCTCAGGACTGGAATACTGTAAACCTGGCCAAGGAATTAATTAAGCGCGATATACTAATTGTCTCTGCCGGCTGTGGTAACCACGGACTGGAAGTAGCCGGCTTGTGCAGCCTGGAGGCCATCGCTATGGCGGGAGAAGGGCTTATAACCGTTTGCAGCCTTCTCCATATCCCTCCGGTACTAAGTTTTGGCACCTGTACGGATACCGGCAGGATTTCCATGTTGGTTACTGCCCTGGCCGATCATCTCGATGTGGATGTTCCCCAGCTCCCAATTGCCGTAACCGCACCGGAATGGATGGAACAAAAAGCCACTATTGATGGGGTGTTTGCCGTCGCTTTCGGGGCCTATACTCATCTTTCCCCCACACCTTTTGTCACAGGAGCACCCAATTTGGTAAAACTTCTCACGGAAGACGTTGAGGGTCTTACAGGCGGGAAAATTACCATAGGAGACGATCCTGTTACGGTTGCCGATAACATTGAGGCCCATATTCTGAACAAAAGAAAAGGATTAGGAATTTAAAAAATAAAGCTAAGGTCCGACATCGTAATAAAAAACTTGCCCAAATACGGAATGAACGTGGTCTTAGCTACGTGACCGTGCTAATGGAGTATTTGGGCAAGTTCAATTTTCAGTTTATCTGTCAAAAATGAATTTATCCATTAAGGTATAACCCTTTTCTACAAAAAGACCTGTCTGCGAAGCGCTTTGTTCATTAAATACGGCCTGTCCCTTCTTTGATTTGGTACTGTCATAAATAACAAAGGGCACCGGATCCTGAGTATGGGTTCGAACGCTTAGAGGAGTTGAATGATCGGGTAAGACCATAATCCGAAAGTCCTGACCTTTCAACCCTTCTAATATGGTACCGATAACCTCCTTATCAATCAGTTCAATCGACAATACTTTGTTTTCCAGTTCGGCCCTATGTCCGCATTCGTCGGGGGCTTCAATATGAACATACACAAAATCTTGCCCGCCTGCCAGCTCCTGCAAGGCTGCATTTGCTTTGCCAAGATAATTGGTATGTACATTACCGGTGGCACCCTCAACCTCTACCGTACGCATTCCTGCACAGACCCCAAGTCCCTTAATCAAATCCACCGCAGAAACCACACTAGCTTTTAGGCCATACTTTTCCTCAAAACTGCTTAAGTCCGGCTTACGGCCTTCTCCCCAAAACCAGATGGAATTGGCCGGTTTTAAACCCCGTTCCCGACGCTTGAGGTTCACCGGATGGTCTTTTAGAAACTCATAACTGTTCTTCATCATGGTTAAAAGTATGCCGCTGTCTTTACCCGTAGGAAGATATTCACCAATCTTCCTGGTTAAGATATCATGGGGAGGGGTAAGTTTATAGTCACTGGGAGCATGGTGCCAAACCAGGATATGCCTATAGCTGAATCCCGTAAAAAACTCCATTTGCTCCGTTTTAAAATGTTCATTCACGGTTGCAATTAATTGGTCCGCTTCCTCCGTGCTAATTTCATCAGCACTGTGGTCCAGAATTATTTTTTCTTCATAAGGTTCGTCTTCGGAAAGAGTAACAAAATTACATCTGAAGGTTACATCACTTAGTTCCAAAGGAATCCCGATACTGGCAGCCTCAAAAGGAGACCGGCCGCTGTAATACTTTAAGGGATCATAGCCTAAGACCGACAAATTAGCAGTATCGCTTCCCGGAGCCAGGCTATCGGGTACTGTTTTGACCATTCCCATTTCCCCACTGCCGGCGAAGAAATCCAAATTAGGGGTCTTAGCATAGGCCAAGGGAGTTTTATGCCCCAATTCTTCAATAGGATAATCAGACATGCCGTCAGCTAGGACTATAATGTATTTCATAATTTACCTCCTGCAATTTCTGCAACCACTTTTACCTAAAATCTAATACTGATTATAAAAAGCCATACCGTTAAGTCAATCTCAAAATTTATTTTTGTATAATCATTTATTTTTTTAAGTTCTCTTTCGAGGTGTATTTAAACACAATTACATTAATCAGATGTATCGTCTTTTAAACTATAGGTCCGATCATTGTAAATTTTGGCATATATTCGGTATGACCTAAGTACTTTTTGAACATATTGTTTGGTTTCCCGGTAAGGAATATCTTCAATCAAATAAGTAGTGGTTCCCTCCGGTAATTGTTTCAGCCATTGTTGTACTCTTCCGCTGCCGGCATTATAGGAAGCAAGAACTAAGATACTGTTGCCCGCAAACTGATTATTTAAATGGGACAAATACCGTGTTCCGTACCTAATATTAGTTTCCGGGTTTGTAAGCTCTTCCTGCTTATAATCCTCCCCCAGCCAAAGGGCAATTTCTTTGGCTGTATTAGGCATGATCTGCATAAGTCCTACTGCCCCTTTGTGAGAGTATGATTCAGGCTTAAAGTGACTTTCCTCCCGCATTACCGCTACCACCAAATAAGGATCCACCCCATAGGCTTGAGCATACTTTTCCACTATTTCTCTATAAGGATAAGGGTAAAGCACTTTTTCAATGATGTTTAATTTAAAAAGACTTAGGACAATAACTAGAAGAACACCACAAATAATTATTATACGCCATCTTTTTTTTCTCATCACAACATCCCACACATTAGCAATACTTTGACCGGCATACTTGTCCTAAATCTATATATGTTGCACCTCAAGAAAATATTAGTTTCGACCAGAGATTGTTTAAGTATTCTTCAGTTTGCTCCCATGTTCCCGAATTATCGATTATTAAATCTGCTCTTTTGGCTTTTTCCTCAATCGGCATTTGAGAAGCTATTCTTAACTCCGCTTCTTGCTTGGTAAAGCCGTTTCTCGCCATTAATCTCTCCCTTTGTATCTTCGGCGAAACATAAACAACCCAGACTTGATCCACATACTTATCCCATCCCACCTCCAAAAGTAGAGGGATGTCAAGAATAATAAGCTTATGATTTTGTTTCTGTAAAGATGCCAGTTTTTCCTGCATGCTTTGACGAATTAGAGGATGAATAATTTTTTCCAGTCTTTTTTTTGCCTTGGGATCGCTAAAAACTCTACTGCCGAGCAAAGCCCTGTTGACCTTGCCGTCTTTAATTATCTCCCTGCCAAACTCTTGTTCTAGCATGGAAATAACCGCACTCTGCTCCATTAATTCATGTGCGGTCCTATCAGCATTAATTACCGGAATGCCTCGAGCGGCAAACCAGTTCGCCACACTGGTTTTGCCGCTGGCAATCCCTCCCGTAAGCCCTATAGTTAACATATGGCCTCCTTTTCTACAGCAACTTGAGTCCGCCAATCAACAGCAGCACAATTCCGGGTAGAACCTTTACTTTACTTAATACCGATAAAGGAAGTTTACCTGTTAAGAGCTGTCCTGTCCAGATCATAAGAATTTGCATCACGGCTACGAAAGCGATGACATATAAAGGAATTCCTGTCATAGTTGCCGCCATTCCAGCCGCAAAGGAATCAAGGGCCAAAGCCGTCCCTAAAATAATGCTTTCATTGGCTGAAATAGTTCCTGAACCGTCCAGATCGGCCACATCAGGCGTTTTCAGCACTTGAATAACAAGTCCGAAAATATTCAATTTGATACTTAATAAGGTTTGATAATCATTGGGCTGTACCGCAGCCGTCGTCATGGCCGGAACAGCCTTTTCCGTTTCCGAGGGGCCCTTAATAGCCCTATACAATTGATAACAACCAACTGCCATTAAAGTTAAAGCACCTAAAACCTTAGGGGAAATAATGACTAACTTGACCGCGAGTATCTGTCCGAACATCATCGAAATACCCATCGCCATGGCTGTACAAAGCCCTATAATTGTTAAAGATCCAAAGGGTAGTTTTATTCTGTTAAGTCCATAAGCCATGCCAACTCCGAAACCGTCCAGACTAAGTGCCAAAGCAATGATTAAAGCTACTCCCATATTCTTTTACCCCGCTAAGTATTACTTCAGGATAATATATGGGAACCCCGCCGGTTTGGTGCCGGTCGCTTAATACCAGTGGTTCTAGTCGCTTAAGGCCAGCCATTCCTCCATCAGTTCATTAAGCTCCTTTTCTTTTTTTTCAATCTCTTCATGCCACTGAAGCGCCAGTTCATAATCTCCCGCCAGGGAATTAAGTTTGATTTCCAGCTCTTTCAGTTCACTCTCTTTTTCTTCAATTAGCTCTTCCAGCTGCTTGATTTTTCTTTCTTTGCGCCTGTTTTGCTTAGACTCTAGCTGATATTTTTGGGCGGCTTTATCCTCATCCGCTCGAGCCGCGTTTTTTGCTTCTTCATCTTCCATAATCTGACGATAGGTTGAGTAATCCCCTTGCATTATTCTGATTCCACGGGGAGTTAAAATGGCGACTTTATTAATAATGCGGTTTAGGAAATAGCGATCATGGGAGACTACAATCATAGTACCGTCGTAATTTAATAAAGCCTCCTCCAATGCTTCCCTGGTCTCCATATCCAGATGATTGGTCGGTTCGTCCAAAAGAAGCAAGTTGCCCCGAGCTAGAAAAAGTTTACAAAGAGCCAACCTGCTCTTTTCACCACCGCTTAAGGCCTGAAGGGGTTTAAAGACATCATCCCCGCGAAAACCAAACCTGGCCAGGAAATTGCGGATTTGAGCATCATCCATATTAGAAGAATATCGGAGTTCATCCATTATATC
>ERZ773359.3932-NODE-3932-length-16290-cov-14.363536_pt1 | contig 16290 bp, 15 predicted proteins | sample MGYA00374955_ERZ773359 | MGnify/ENA primary metagenome ERZ773359 (study PRJEB29098, sample SAMN04486028) | biogas fermenter metagenome | study: EMG produced TPA metagenomics assembly of the Biogas fermentation microbial communities from Germany - Plant 4 DNA1... | reverse complement strand
AATAGCGTGATTTAACTAGTAAATTATTGTCATTTGTTATACAATATACATAGAGATTTGTTTAAGCATAATAGGAAGATTATATTTAGTTAACTATCCTAAGACTTTTGCAAAAGCTTACCATATATGGGAAGGAAGGATTTTATGGGACTTAGTAAGTTAAGCTTAAGGCTTATAGGTACTCATGCAATAATGTCCATAGTAGTATTTTTTCTTATGATACCATTGATGAGTGTGTGGGAAAATAATGCAATATATCAATGGTTGGTAGGATTAGTTTTCATTGCTTTCTTTTGGTTTATAATATACTCAGATGTTAGCTATACTAGTCAAAAAGAACTAAAACGAGACATGTTCTGGAAACCGAAAGGTTTTATCATTGGATTAATAGCATCTATACCTGCATTGATTTTATATGTACTTTCGATAATAATAGAGGCAAAAATTAATTATGCTGATATAGCTCTTAGGGTATGGCTATCTCCCTATACTAAAATATTTATAACTTTTGAGGATCAAATGCCCTATATTGCAATTATACCAATTGTCATCCTACCTATTTTATCGGGCTTTAGTTACTTGGATGGACTTAGAAGACGTAAAAAAGTATTAGATGCAATTAAGGAGTCAGAGGCCTTAAGAGCTGAAAAATCAAAAGTAGATAAATAACATAATAAGTAAAATGGGGGTTCTCATGTTAGATATATGGGACCCTCATTTTTTAATGTAAAATTTGGAATAAAATTATTAGAATAAGAAAAAATAATATCATTGTTGTGAATAGGAGAAAGGACATGGAGGAAGTTGTAAAAGGAACTTTGATGATAATAGGAGGAGCTGAAGATAAAAAAGAAGATTGCACAATATTAAGAACTCTTATGGATTTATCCAATGCAAGAGGAGGAAAAGTAGTAATATTAACAGCAGCGACGGAATATCCGGAAAGGACTGCTAGAGAATATATTGATGTTTTTGAAAGGTTAGGAGCGTCCCATATTTCCGCAGTCCATATTCGGTCTAGACAGGATGCTGATGAATTAGAAAAGAGCAAGCTGATAAGTCAAGCCTCTTGCATCTTTATTACAGGTGGTGATCAATTGCGGATTACATCTATAATGGGAGGAACTAGAACTGAAAATGCTCTATATGAAGCTTATGATAACGGTGCTATAATCGCCGGAACTAGCGCTGGAGCATCGGTTATGAGTGAAACCATGATTATCTCAGGAAATAATGAAGATGCACCTAGAAAATGCACTCTAAAAATGGCACCAGGTTTGGGATTGCTTAAAGATGCTGTAATAGATCAACATTTTGCTCAGAGAGGTAGAATAGGACGCTTATTGACTGCTATAGCCCAAAATCCTCATGTTTTAGGTATTGGAATTGATGAGGATACGGGGTTAGTAGTTAATGACAACGCTATTTTTGAAGTCATTGGTTCCAATGCGGTTACTATTATAGACGGTAGTGAATCAGATTATAGCAATGTATCAGAACTAGAACCTGATGAGATACTAGCCTTCACAAATATAAAAATGCATGTATTGCCTGCGGGATATAAGTATAATATTAAAACTCGAAAACCTATACTTAGGAGGTAGTGACTTGAAAATTATTGAGCTAAAGGCTTTTAAAGGAAGGAATATATATAGTCATAGAAAGACTATAAAACTGGTTGTGGATTTAGGTGAATGGATTGATATTTCATCTAGAGATATTGATGGTTTTAATGATAAGCTTCTTAAAATTCTACCAGGTTTACATGAACACAAATGTTCTCTAGGCTATCCCGGCGGATTTGTAGAAAGGTTAAAAGAAGGAACTTATATGGCCCATGTAATTGAACATATAGCCTTAGAACTATTGAATATTCTAGGGGAAGAGGTGAGCTTTGGGAAGGCAAGAAGAATCAATGATACTTCTCTTTATACTATTGTCTTTGAATATATAGATGAAACCAGAGGTTTAGAAGTAGGAAAAGTAGCTGTCCAATTAGTAAAATCTTTATGTAGTAAACAACCCTTTGATCTAAATAGAGCCCTTGATATTGTAGAAAAGAAGGTTTATGAAAATCAATTGGGTCCAAGTACAAAAGCAATTATAGAAGCAGCTGAGAGAAGACAAATACCTGTCACAAGGATAGGCAATGACAGCATTATACAGTTAGGTTATGGTAAATATCAAAAGAGAATACAGGCTACCATTGTAGAAAATACTAGCTGTATTGCAGTTGATATAGCATGCGACAAAACAACAACAAAGATGATCCTTGATGAGGTAGGGATACCAGTCCCTGAAGGAGGGGTTTGTAAAACACTACAACAAGCTTTAGATATGGCAGAAAGAATTGGATATCCAGTGGTAGTTAAGCCCGAAAGAGGGAATCAAGGTAAAGGTGTATCCTTAGATGTTAATAGTCCTAGCGAAGTAGCAGATGCTTTTATTATTGCCTCTAAATTTGATAGCAATGTACTAGTAGAAAAGTGTATCAAAGGAAATGATTACAGGGTCCTTGTTATTAATGGCAGAGTAGCAGCGGTTGCAAGGCGAATTCCTGCACATGTAGTTGGTGATGGAATTCACAGCATTGCAGAACTAGTAGAAATAACTAATAAGGATCCTAGGAGAGGACAAGGGCATGAGAAACCTCTCACTAAGATTAAAATAGATGACATTAGCCAGAGAGTTTTATTAAAACAGGGTTATAAATTAGACGATATCCCATCAAAAGGCAAAAAAGTTTATTTAAAACAGAACGGAAATATCAGTACTGGAGGAGAAGCAATAGATTGTACAGACAAAATCCATCCAGAGAATGAGAATATTGCAGTTAGAGCAAGTCAAATTATTGGTCTTGATATAGCAGGGATAGACATAACATGTCCTGATATATCAAAACCTATATCAGCCAATGGTGGTGCAGTTATAGAGGTAAATGCAGCTCCAGGCCTTCGCATGCATCTTTTCCCTTCGAAAGGCAAACCACGTAAAGTGGCTGACTTAATAATAGATATGTTATTCCCACCAGGCGCAAAACATTCAGTGCCAATAATCTCTATTACTGGAACTAATGGCAAGACTACAACTGCACGTATGATATCCCATATTTTTAAAGTATATGGAATGAATGTAGGAATGGCTGTAACTGGCGGTATATATATAAACGATAAATGCCTTATCAAAGGAGATACTACTGGCCCTGTAAGTGCCAGGACTGTTCTTATGGACAAAACCATTGATATAGCTGTACTGGAAACAGCAAGAGGTGGTATAATAAGGTCTGGACTAGCTTATGATTTAAGCGATGTAGGAATTCTAACTAATTTAAGTGAAGATCATTTAGGAATAGATGGAGTGGACACTCTAGATGATCTACTATTTATTAAATCTCTGGTGATTGAATCCATAAAATCCAACGGATACGCTGTTTTAAATGCAGATGATCCAATGGTAGTACAAGCTGCTAATAGGGTAAACTGCAATATTATATATTTTTCCAAACAGGAGGATAATTTGATTGTTCATAAGCATATTTTGTCAGGAGGTAAAGCTGTATTTTTGAGAAACAAATATGTCACCATAGCAACAGGTAATGGTAACATCCAGAGTTTACACATTTCAAAGATACCTGCTACATATGGTGGAAGGCTAGTTCATAACATAGAAAATTGTCTCGCTGCAATCTCTGCGGCATACTCTATGATGGTCCCAATACCTATAATTGAGAAGGCTATGACCTCATTTTATTCCGATGAGTTACAGAACCCGGGTCGCTTTAACGTTTTTAATATCAAAAACTTTAGAGTAGTAGTAGACTATGGACACAATATAGCTGGTTATAAGCTTATGGGAGAGGCAATTAAGAAAATGGGGGCATTTAGGTTAATAGGTATTATTGGTGTACCTGGAGATAGAGATAATTCAACCATTAAGGCCATTGGTAGCATTGCTGCTACTATATTTGATAAGATAATAATTAAAGAAGATTCCGATTTAAGAAACAGAAAGAAAGGAGAGGTAGCAAAACTTTTAGAAGAAGGAGCCCTATCTCAAGGGATGGGAAAGGATCATATTGAAGTAATTCTTTCAGAAACACAGGCCCTTGACAAAGCTATAAGACAAGCGTTACCAGGGGATCTTATAGTGATTTATTATGAGAAGTTAGAGCCTGTTCTAGAAATAATAAAGAAAGCCATTGTAGATCTTGATAACAAAGGGGAAAAGGAATTAGATAGAATACAATATAGTAAAAATTAGAAAGAAGTGTTTCAAGTTTATAATTTGGTGTTATATATCTATGAGATAAAGGAGGTATTGGGTAACATTGTTTCACAATAGGGATTTTAAAAGCATTGAAATAGAAGATAAACCAATTTTTGACAGGTACATCAGCAAAAAGATACATGAAAACTCAGAATTTAATTTTACTAATTTTTTTATATGGAGATATCACTATAAGTTAGTTTATACAATATATGAAGATCATCTATGTTTAATAGGGCAGTATCGAAACAAATTTCCAATAATTTTTCCGCCTCTTGGCAGTCAGGAGGAAGGATTTGATAAGGCTCTAATGATGATGGTAGAATATTTCAGGGAAAATGGTGTTCCGGTAATAATAAAAGCCATTACAGAGCCTATTAAAGAGATAATGGATGAAGCATTGCCTGGAGCATTCAGATATGAACATGATAGGGATATGTATGACTATGTATATTTAACTCAAGATCTAATTAATTTGAAAGGCAGAAAATATCAGAAAAAACGTAATCATATTAACAAATTCAAAAAACGATATGAATATAATTATGAGCCTATAAGCGATGATAATGTGGAAGAATGTTTAATTGCAGCCATGGAATGGGCTGACGCTCGTCCTGATGACCATGGAATTATGGAAGAAAAGGTAGCCGTAGTTGAAGCATTAAGAAATATGAAAACATTGGGTATTATAGGCGGTGCTTTAAGAATACATGGTAAGATTCAGGCTTTTTCTTTAGGTGAACAGTTAAATCCCGATATGGCTGTAATTCATATTGAGAAGGCCAATACTGATTATGATGGCAGTTATGCCATGATAAATCAGCAATTTGCCGAGCATTGTTGGAGTGAATATACATATATAAATCGGGAAGAAGATATGGGCTTACCTGGGCTTAGAAAGGCAAAAGAATCCTATCATCCTCATAAAATGATAGTCAAATATACGGGATATTTGAATAGGTGAGGGTTATGAATATGAGAATAGCTAAGCCCAACGAAAAAAAAACTATAATAGAGCTGTGGGAATACTGTTTTGATGATTCTCCAGACTTTGTTCAATGGTTTTTCAATACTAGATATCAACATGAGAATACCTTAGTAGCATGTGAAAAAGATCGGATATGCTCTGCCTTACAGCTTCTTCCCTATAATTTAGCATTACGCGAAAAAAACATGAAGACTTCATATATTGTAGGTGTTTCCACCTGGCCAGAGGATAGAGGAAAAGGCTATGTATCGGAGTTATTATATAAAAGCCTTGAAGAAATGAGAGAAAGAGAACAGTGGGTTAGCATATTACTGCCCTTTAACTATAATTTTTATAGAAAATATGGATGGGAGACCTGCTATTCCTATTATTTATATACAGGTCACAAAAATAATTTTTTAAATTATCTAGATGGAATAGAAATACAGGGCAAAATAAGGTCTATTCGTTTGCCTGAAGATTTGGAGGATTTAAATAAGTGCTACTCATATTATACTAAAGGTTTAAATGGCTACGTGATAAGAAACGGTCAGGACTGGAATAGAATTTTGTCTGACATTAGAATAGACAATGGAGATGGATATATTTACAAAAGAGGTGATCAGACCCTGGGATATATGCTATTAGCTATTGACCAAGATGGACTTACCATAAGAGAAATATGTTGCAAAGACATAGATATATATAAGGAGTTATTAAAAATTGCATTCAGCTTTTCAACTGAAAATAATAAAGTTTTTTTGCATCATAAATTAGGAATATCACCCTTGCCCCATATAATAGAATTAGATGTCATAAAACAAGAAAAACCTTTTGTTATGGGAAGAATAGTTGATGTGGAAAAAGTCCTAGAAAATCTTCCTATTAGATATCATGATGAACTAGTGATACAAGTTACCGATCCCTTACTGGAATGGAATAATATAAGCTTAAATCTAGTGGGCGTAGATAATAAATTATTGGTTTCTCCCACACATGAATTACCTGATTTTGAAATTGATATTTCTGTCTTGTCTCAACTGTTATGGGGATATTATACAGTAAAACAAGCTGTAAGGTATAAAAAGATCCAAATATATAATAAAGCAAAACTTAAAGCATTAGAAAATATTTTCGGTGATACAATTCCATATATATATGAGGACTATTGATCCTAAGTTAGACTAAATCTCCTTTAATTGATTCCATCATTTAAAGGAGATTTTTTTGGAATTTTGGCTGATTTTGACTATAAAGTATGTTATTATAAATATATCTAAGTCCTTTATTATAAAGGAGGAAAAATCCTTGAGAAAAAAATATTTTGCTTATCAAATCACACTTTTGGTAGTTCTTGTACTTATCATTCTATTTTCATTTGTATATAAGAATAACGAAAAAGATATAACTGCTGATATTGATCCTAATTCCAATGCCATAAGACAATACTATTATGATTCCATTCCCGGTCTTATCAGGGCGGAGCAATTAGAGATGGTAAAACCAATACATAAAACTTATAATATTCCAGATACCCATTATAGCTTGAAGATAGATAGGATATGGTATAACAGTAGAGACGCTTTTATCTTCTATCATGTTGAAAATATTGATCAAGTTGCTTATTTAGGAGGATATTTTATTGCTGATGACAATACACAGACCAAAGAAATTCATCCTAGGGATTTAGTTGGTACTTCATCAGAAAAAGGGTTCTTCTATAATAACAATTTTTATAGCTTTCTAAGAATTACCCCTGTGCATTCCATAAAGGAAGAGGAAAATGATATTAACTTACAATTTAAACCCATATTATTTATTGAAGAGACAGAATATGATTTTGAAGCAATTAATATAGATTTAGAGGCTATTTATGCTGAAGAGCCAATAAAAAAGTTTAAACTTGATAGAAAAATAGAAACAGATGAATATAATTTAGAACTATATGAATTGGAAGCCGGGGTTTCTTATAATAAAATTTATTTTAAATATAATGGATCTGAGACGGAAACCATATGCAAAATACAGGCCCAGATGATTACAGATAAAAACGAAAAGTTTGAAGTTGATAAAAGCCCTATTTTAACAGATCATGATGAATCAAGGTACTATATAGAAATTGAGCCCTTTAATGAATTACCAGACTCCTTTGATATTAAAATTGAATCTATAAGTTTGATAGGAAGTGATTCAATTCAGTTTACCATTGATACTAGTATTGCTAACAAAAAGAAAGGTATTCATACCATAAAAAAGCCATTGGCTCGAGTAATAAATACAGATATTATTTTAGAAACTTTGCATTTTAAAGATAATCACGTTGAAATTGAACTGCAATGGGACAATGCTGATAATAGGGATAATGATATGATATTAGAGATGGAATATCTTTTTAGCAGAAATCAGAAAAGTTTAATATCGGATGTAAATAGTGGAAATATAAATGTACCCAATGTTATAACAGTCCAAAATCATTTTGGTGAAACTATTGAAGCAGGAAGCTACTTGTATCCTTTTATGCCTCATGATAATAATATTAATAAAATATATTGCATATTACCCATAGAAGTTTGGCAAGAATCTGCAAAAATATTTATTTCAATTGATAATATAACCTATAATAAAAAGGTTAATCAAAGTTTTGAAGTCTATGTTACACCATCATAGGTAGGATTTGAGAATAAATCGTTTTATTAATCTAATTAGCAATTACTTTAGAATTAACATAATATTGGTGGAAATAAACACCAAGGAATAGGCAATTATGAGATTAGCCTATTCCTTTTTTAATGCATTGAAAATAAGGTTTCCTATTAGTATAAGTGGTAATTTGATCAAAACCTGCTTGTATTATGGTTTCTAATCCAGCCTTTAGGCCAAAACCGAAGTTATCTAACTTGTGGGAATCTGAACCTAAAGTTATTATAGTCCCTCCCAGTTTTCTATATCTCTTTATTAATTCTAAAGGAGGCATGGGGCAATTTGAAACATGCCGATAGCCAGATGTATTAACTTCAATCCCTTTACCCTTATTAATTAGCACTTTGAATATTTCATCAATGAGGTCTAGATGCAATAGCTCATCTTCTTTTTCGTAAGGTAGTGGAGAATACCTTTTTATATAGCCAATATGACCTAACACATCAAAATAGGAAAATTCCTTTATTAGTCTAAGAGTTTCCTCATAATACAGTCTATAAAACTCTTCCTTAGTTCTTCCAATATAATATTTCCCACAGTAGGGATCCATTCTCTGAATTATATGTACCGATCCTATTACAAAATCAAAAGGATAACCTTCTATTATTTTAGTGGTTTCATCTAATACATGAGGCTGGAGACCTATTTCTATTCCTGCTTTAATTACTAGGTGTTCCTTGTATTTTGCTTTACTTTTTTCTATTTCTAACATATATTTATCCAAATCAATAGCTGCAAAATCAAATTCAGATTCTGGCCAATCTAAATCAATATGATCTGTAAAGGCAATTTCCTTTATCCCTAGGCTAATTGCCTTAATACAGGCTTCATCTATAGTCATTTCCCCATCAATAGAGTGATTAGTATGTATATGATAATCTATAAGCAAATTCATACACCTCTAAAAAAGATTTACTGATATTTTATAATTTATTTATCATATTCGTCAACTTTTTATTATAATAATTCGCTGTACTAGTCCAGCTCTTATTATACACCTTAAAAATATTATTAATAAGTGGGCTCTTTTCCCGTTTAGTTAAGAATATTAAATTTAAATTTTTTTCAATTAAGTTTGGTATTGACTACCATGGCTTAATTGAGTATAATAAAAATACTTTAACGCTACACCGATTTATCGTATTAAATTATTAATAAAGAGGGATATAATTGAGTATTTATAGAGGACAAATTCCTGAAGGGCTACAAGATTGTTTGCCAGAAGAGTGTTACAACAAAAGAAGGATTGAAAATATCATTCGTAGAGTATTTTATAGTAGAGGATATGATGAAATAGAAACTCCTGTTTTTGAATACTTGGACGTATTTACTAATGAAAATGGTTCCATTGAACAAGATCAAATGCTAAAAATAGTAGGACCAGGCAATCAGATATTGGTAATGAGACCTGATATGACTACTCCTATAGCTCGTTTGGTGGCGACTAAATATAAAGATAAACCTTTGCCAATAAGGCTCTCATATTTATGTAATATCTATCGTTACCAACAGCCTCATATGGGAAAGCAATGGGAAATCGCTCAAGCAGGTATTGAACTTATGGGTATTGAAGGTCCGGAAGCTGATGCTGAAGTAGTATCAACAGCTATACAGTGTTTCTTAGATTTAGGTTTAGAGGATTTTCAAATAGATATTGGTCAGGTGGAATTTTTTAAGGGTTTGGTAGAGGAAGCGGATCTAGATTCTAAAAATTCAAACCAACTAAGAATGTTAATCGAGGATAAGAATATATTGGCCCTAAAAGAATTTCTTAAAGAGCTTCCCATAAATACCGAACTAAAAGATGTATTTTTGGACTTACCAAAACTTTATGGAAACATAGATATACACAAAATAGCTTCTCGTTATGCTAGAAATCCTAGGTGCCAAAATGCTATTCAGAACATCATAGAGATATATGATATCCTCAAAGACTTTGGATTTCATAAATATATAACTTTGGATTTGGGAATGGTCCACAGTCTCAATTATTATACAGGAATTATCTTTAGAGTTTTTACAAGAAATTTAGGCTTCCCTATATGCGGAGGAGGGCGTTATGATAGGTTAATATCAGAGTTTGGATATGATATTCCAGCAACAGGATTTGCAATAAATCTAAAAAACATACTTATTGCCCTAGAGAGGCAGCAAAGTCTAACTCCTATACCCAGCATTGATATATTGGTAGTAGTGGATGAAAGGCATAGAAAACAAGGATACAATATAGCTCAAAACCTAAGGCGTCAAGGTAAGAGAGTAGAGATATTTCATAGTTCACAAAAAAATTATACTGCTGAAGAATACGCGAAGCTAAAAGGGATTTCTAGAATTATAGATGCAAACAAACTATCGGAAGGAGAGGAGCTATGTTAACTATAGCATTGCCTAAAGGTCGCCTAGGAAGTCAGACACTAAAGCTGCTAAATAAAGCTGTTGATGGATTAGAGGAACTGGATCTATCCTCCAGGAAATTAGTTTTTAACTTTTCAAAGAAATCTTTACGTTTTATAATTGTCAAGCCTAGCGATGTACCCACTTATGTTGAGTATGGAGCAGCAGACATAGGCATTGCAGGTAAAGACAGTTTACTTGAAGCCCAAAGTAAGGTGTATGAAATGCTAGACCTAGGAATTGGTAAATGTAAAATGGTGGTAGCGGGATTCCCGGATAAAAAAGATTCATGGATTACTAAAGCACATAGGCGAGTATCTACTAAATATCCTAACATTGCAAAAAACTATTTTACCAGTATAGGGGAAAATGTGGAGATCATTAGATTAAATGGTTCAGTAGAGTTAGGCCCTATAGTTGGGCTATCGGACGTAATTGTAGATATAGTAGAAAGTGGTAAGACTCTAGAGGAAAATGGCTTAGTAGTTCTTGAAGAAATTTGTGATATTAGTGCTAGACTTGTTGTTAATAGAGTAAGCCTTAAAACCAAAAAAAGTGATATAACCCGGCTTATAGATTCTATAGAAAAAGTATTGGAGGAATAACATATGATTTCTTTAATTGATGGAAGAGAAAAAGGTATATTTGAGATTATGAATTCCTTGCAACGGCCTTCTCATTTAGATTTTAATGAAGAAAATGAAATTGTAAAAGATATTGTTAGCAATATAAAAAAATATGGAGAAACTGCCTTGATTGATTACATTAGGCGTTTTGATAAATTTGCCATAGATGATATTGAGGAATTGCTGGTCACTGATGCTGAAATAGATAAGGCATATAATGAGGTTTCTTATGAATTTATAGCCATTATAAAAAAAGCAAAGGAAAGAATATGGAAATATCATATTAAGCAAAAACAAAATAGTTGGATTGACTTTGAGGATGGATCTCAGATAATAATGGGACAAAAAATTCTTCCTATGGATAGAGTGGGGATTTATGTTCCAGGGGGTAAGGCTGCTTATCCTTCTTCTGTACTAATGAATGTTATTCCAGCTAAAATTGCAGGTGTTTCCGAAATTATTATGGTTACTCCTCCTAATTCCCAGGGCAATATAAATCCCTATACTCTAGTTGCAGCTGATATGGTAGGGGTCAATAAAATTTATAAAATGGGTGGTGCCCAGTCCATTGCAGCCTTAGCTTTTGGTATAACTCCAATACCCAAAGTTGACAAGATTACAGGTCCAGGAAACATATACGTTACTCTAGCAAAAAAACAGGTATATGGCTATGTAGATATAGATATGATAGCAGGGCCTAGTGAAGTAGTTATAGTTGCCGATAGCAGTGCAAGTCCAGGCTATGTGGCTGCTGATCTTTTATCCCAAGCTGAGCATGATCCATTAGCTACCTCAATTTTAATCACAGACAGCTATGAATTAGCTGAGATGATTAAGCAGGAGGTAGAAAAACAGGCAGCCACATTACCCAAATACGATATTGTGCGGAGATCTCTCAAGGATTACGGAGCCATGATTATTGTAGATAATATAGAACAAGGAATAGAGTTATCCAATGAAATAGCTCCAGAACATTTAGAGTTAGCTGTACAAGAGCCATTTAATTTATTAGGTAAGGTAAAACATGCAGGTTCCATATTTTTAGGCAACTTTACTCCAGAACCTTTGGGAGACTATATGGCCGGTCCTAATCATATATTACCCACCAGTGGTAGTGCCAGGTATTTCTCACCATTATCGGTAGATGATTTTATAAAAAAATCTAGTTTCCTATTTTATTCAAAAGAAGCGTTGTGCCATATTTATCAGGATGTAGCAAAATTTGCTAGAACAGAGGGTTTGGAAGCTCATGCCCGTTCAGTGGAAGTGAGGTTTAAGTAAGATATGAAAAATTATTTAAGAAATGATTTGATAGACTTAGTACCCTATGATGAAGGAGATAGTACAATAACTTACAAATATAAGCTAGATGCTAATGAATGTCCTTGGGATATACCCAAGAGGGTAAAAGAAATATTGGCTAAAGAAATAATGGATGGAGGAAATTTCAATAGATATCCTGATTCTAATAGTACTCTTATAAGAGAAGCTATTGGAGAATATTGTAATGTATCTTCACAGCAGATTATAGTTGGTTCTGGGTCAGATGAGCTTATACAAATACTTGTTACCGCTTTTGTAGATAAAGGTGAATCTGTTATTTTTCCAGTACCTTCATTTGGGATGTATAAGATTTTTACTTTAATTGCCGGCGGAAAGCCAGTGGAAATACCTTTAGGTGAGGATTTCAAATATAACATAGAGGTTATTAAATCCGCTATTTGCAAGTATAACCCTAAACTAGTATTTCTGTGTAGTCCTAACAATCCTACTGGTAATATTATTGGAACTAATGAGGTGCTAGAGATAGCCAAAAATTTTGAAGGCATTGTTGTTGTAGATGAGGCATACGGCGAATTTACACAGGAGACTTCGGTAAATATTATAGATAAATGTCCCAATCTTGTTGTGCTAAAAACCTTTTCAAAAGCATTAGGACTGGCGGGATTACGTATAGGCTATAGCATAAGTACACCTGAGTTAGCAAAACAGATTTCAAAAGTAAAACCTCCATACAATATCAATAGTTTTTCACAAAAGGCAGCTATAATAACTTTAGAAAATCTGGATACAGTCAAAAAAAGAGTTAATGAAATTCTTCAGCAAAAAGAATTTTTGTATCAAGCTTTAAAAGATATTCGGGGGATTAAAGTATATCCTTCAGAAGCCAATTTTCTCCTTATCCATGTGCCTAGTGGAGATATTGTATATCAAAAACTTATGAATAAAGGCATATTGGTAAGGAACTTTTCAAAAAATCCTTATTTAGAGAATTGTATAAGGGTCACTGTAGGAGATCAAATAGCAAATAAAGCCTTTATTGATGCTATGAAAGAGATAATGGATGAGTAGAAAAGAGGTGGTTATAATGCGAATAGGGGAAGTTGAGAGAAAATCCTTGGAGACATATGTTATGGTCAAAATAAACCTAGATGAGAGTGATAAAGTAGAGATAGACTCAGGTATAGGCTTTTTTGATCATATGCTTAGCCTTTTTGCTGCTCATGGTGGCTTTAATCTTAAGGTATGCTGCGATGGAGATTTACAAATAGACGGGCATCATAGTGTAGAAGATATAGGGATTGTTTTAGGGCAAGCCTTTAGACAGGCACTTGGGGATCGAAGAGGGATAAATAGGTACGGTTTTGCATCGATACCTATGGATGAATCCCTCACTGAGATTAGTTTAGATATTAGTGGTAGGCCATATTTACATTTGGAAACTCCTAAACTTTCTGAGCGAGTTGGAGATTTTGACACACAGCTATTGGAAGAGTTTTTAAGAGCCTTCTCTATACATCTTGGCCTAACCCTTCATGTGAGAGTGCTATATGGAAGAAATACTCATCATATTATAGAAGGCATATTTAAGGCTTTGGGAAGGGCTATAAAGCAAGCTATTTATATTGATACCTCTTCTAAGCAAAAAGATATAGTTCCTTCGACAAAAGGAATGTTAGATTAAAGAAAAGGGGTTAAGACATGTATATTTATCCAGCCATTGATATAAAGGACGGAAAATGTGTGCGTCTAGTACAAGGAGATAAAGACCAAAAAACTATATATAATGACAATCCTGTAAAAGTAGCTTTAGATTGGGAGAGGAAGGGTGCTAAGATTCTGCATATAGTGGATCTTGATGGAGCCTTTTGCGGAGAATCTAATAATATCCAAATTATCAATGATATTATTGATGCTGTTTCAATTCCAGTTCAAATTGGCGGCGGATTTCGTACATTAGATAAGATAGACCTTTTTTTAAAAAATCCTAAAGTTAAAAGGGTTATATTAGGTACATCTGCTATTACTCAGCCTAAGTTACTTGAAAAGGCCCTAAAAAAACATGGACAAAGAATTGCAGTAGGTATTGATACAAAAAGCGGCAAAGTAGCCATCCAGGGATGGGTGGAAGAAACTGAAATTGCTTATATAGATTTTGCTAAGCAGCTTGAAAATAAAGGTGTAAATACTGTTATACATACCGATATTTCAAAAGATGGAATGCTGGCAGGTCCTAATTTTCAGGCTATAAGCAGAATGGTGAAAGAATCAAATTTAAATGTGATTGCCTCAGGAGGGGTTAGCTCATTGAAGGATATTGAAATATTGAAACAAATAGGAGTTAAAGGAGTAATTATAGGTAAAGCACTATATACAGGAGATATTCTACTTGATGAAGCTCTTCAGTACGAGGAGGAATGAAAGATGAGCATAAGAGTTATTCCTTGTTTAGATATTAAAGATGGAAGAGTAGTAAAAGGGGTACAGTTTGAAAATTTGAAGGATGCGGGAGATCCTATAGAAATTGCTAAAGCTTATGATAAAGCTGGGGCAGATGAGCTGTTTTTATTAAATGTTACATCATCAAGTGAATCTAGGGATATCTTTTTAAAATTAGTCAAAAAAATAACTAGCGAGATTTCTATTCCTTTAATTGTTGGCGGTGGAATTAAAAATTATCAAGATATTGAAGAACTGTTAAAAACAGGTGCTTCTAAGGTCGTTATAAATTCTGCCGCTTATGAAAATCCACAATTAATTTCTCAGGTAGCATCTACGCTAGGAAGTCAGTATATTATTGTAGCTATAGATGCCCAAAAAAATGATGACAAACAAAAAAGCTGGTCGGTAGTTATCCATAGCGGTAAGTCAGATACACATATGGATGTAATTCAATGGTCAATAGAAGTTCAGAGGCTGGGAGCAGGAGAGATATTGCTAACCAGCATAGACAAGGATGGAACAAAATCCGGTTATGATATACCATTACTTAAAGCCGTCACCCAACATATAGAAATACCAGTCATAGCCTCAGGTGGTGCGGGAAAATTAGAACACTTCTTTGAAGCCATTAATGAAGGCGGAGCAAGTGCTGTTTTGGCTGCATCTTTATTTCATTTTAAGCAAGTTGAAATTGAGACGCTGAAAGCCTTTTTGCAGCAAAGAGGAATAAATGTTATTAGAAGAGAGGGGTTATAATAGATGGATATAAATACTATTGATATAGAAAAAGATATAAAATATAATGAACAAGGCTTAATTCCAGCAATTATACAAGATGCAAACAGTGATGAAGTCTTAATGATGGCCTATATGAACTATGAGTCATTGAAAAAAACAATAGAAACTGGTATAAACCATTTTTGGAGTAGAAGTCGTCAAGAATTATGGCAAAAGGGTCAAACATCTGGAAATATCCAGCAGGTGCAGGAAATATACATTGACTGTGACAGAGATACTCTACTAATAAAGGTAATGCAACAAGGTAGTGCATGCCATACAGGGAATAGGTCTTGTTTTTATAAAAAAATACAAGGGGACAGATTAGAGGATAAATCTATTGGTGTACATGAAAAATCAAAAATTGTATATGATGTATATAATACCATAATAAATCGGAAAATATATCCAAAAGAGAATTCCTATACTTGCTATTTATTAAACCAGGGGCTTGATAAAATCTTAAAAAAGGTTGGAGAAGAATCAGCTGAAGTGATTATAGCCGCTAAAAATAGAGCTGATCATGAGGTGGTATATGAGATTGCTGATCTAGTTTATCATCTTATGGTGCTGTTGGTGGAACAAGATATACCTCTAGATAGGATATTTGATGAATTAGAAAAAAGGAGTAAAAAGGCAAAAGAGTGATTTTAAAGATTGTTTCGCAAAGAAAACAGTAGGTTGGGAGAGAAAATATAAGATATAAGTCTATAATCGACTTACATGCGCTTTGACTTTTAATGTTTTTTATTATATAATTTCACTTGTTCCTCGGGAAAAACTAATGGCTTATTAGGCCCGGTAGTTCAGCTGGTTAGAATGCCAGCCTGTCACGCT
>ERZ773359.3931-NODE-3931-length-16292-cov-5.781117_pt1 | contig 16292 bp, 12 predicted proteins | sample MGYA00374955_ERZ773359 | MGnify/ENA primary metagenome ERZ773359 (study PRJEB29098, sample SAMN04486028) | biogas fermenter metagenome | study: EMG produced TPA metagenomics assembly of the Biogas fermentation microbial communities from Germany - Plant 4 DNA1... | reverse complement strand
AATAGCGGCGTGGACATTGGGCATAAATCATTAAGGAGGTTACCGAAAAACTACTTATGTCATATTTCGGAGGCAGGTTATTAATTACTATTGGTACAGATAAATCATTGGATGCAGCTGTCTGAGCTGCAGGGGCAGCTTCCACTTGTTCAGCTACGGCTAAAGTTCTTACTCGATAAAGCTCCTGTTTATCTTGGGGCAAGCTAGCCCAGATCCATTCCCACCAAGAAACTAATTCATGCAAAGGTCTTTCTACCTTTAACTCCTCCTTGGTTCCGATTCCAGATAACACTAACCGTTCCCGAGCTCGAGTAACTGCAACATAAAGTAACCGCTTATCTTCATTGATTTCTTCAGCCAATTCTAGTTCCTTAACCTTTTGATAACGAGTAGTATCTTTTATAGCTAAACCTTCATCCTTGCGATACAATAAACTGCCAAACCGATTTGTTCTTTCGCGGCTACAATCAGCCAAAATTACTACTGGAAACTCCAAGCCTTTCGAGCCATGGATTGTCATTAAAGTTACCACATCCGCTGTTTCATTATCTAGGCGAGCTTCGCCTTCACGTCCTTCATGTTCAATAGCGTCCAAAATATAAGCTAACTGTTCTTCCATATGAATATAGCCTTTACTCCATAATTGCCAACATGTATCAACAAACTTATCTATATTGGCGATTCGTTGTTGACCTAAAGGCAAAACCGCTGTATTAGCATAAAAATCTGTGGTTTTTAACAGTTGTTCCAGAAACTGCGGCGCCGGCAAGGTTACTAAAGCTTTTTGCAGCATCGGATACAACTGGTAAGCCCGAACTAGTTTATCTTTGTCCAGCTGATTAAGGTTTTCTCGCTGCCCATGCTGATACCAAAACAGCCCTTGATCTGATAAGCCAAAAAATGGAGATCTTAAAACAGCCATCTTACTCACTAAATCATCAGCATCTTGTAACCAGTGAATGAAGTTTAGCAAGTCTTGAATTTCGTTTTTATCATAGAATCCATGACCGCTTAAATTAACAAAGGGAATTCCCGCTAGCTGCAAAGCCTCTTCATAAATTTTTACATTAGTCATCGCCCGGAATAAAATTGTGATCTCTGAATACCTATAGCCTTCCTGTTCCACCAATTCACGAATTAAAGCACCTATTTGAGCTGCTTCTTCCTGGCGCCCTTCACCTAAGGAACGGTCTCCCCTTGGCGTGACTAATAAATCAACAGCCGGCCGGCCACAAGCTTCGCGAAAAGGCCTGCTAGCCTCGTATTCAATCCGGTCATCAGCCATTATTTTCTCAAAAACATGGTTAGTGAAATTCACCAGCTCTGGCCGGGAACGAAAATTATCCTTTAAGAAAATCTTTTTGCCCTGAGAGTTAATAATGCTCTCGCCAGCTTCTAAGAAAACTTCAACTTCTGCACCACGGAAACGATAAATTGATTGTTTCGGATCACCAACAACAAATAATTTGACATCCGGATCTGCACAAAGCAGGTCTATTAATTGCTTTTGCCGTTCATTAGTGTCTTGTGCTTCATCCAGTAAGATATGTTTAAAGTCATAAGTGGCGCGGACTTCTGGTATACTTAATAACTGTACTGCAATCCGCTCTAAATCATCATAATCTAATAAACCTTGAGCTAGTTTCCGATTGGTATAATGCTCATGAATGGTTTCCAAGACTCGTCCAATTGGTCTTAATTGATGAATGCCTAACAAATCAGTAATGCCTTGCTTTAATTCCAAGCATAGTTCTTTCAAATGTTTAGCCTGGTCTGCTAGCTCTTTCGCCCATCGACCTCCAAACAGACTGGCTAGAGCTTCAATTAGCTCTTTTTTCATGACCAATTCTAGGTCGTTAAATGCAGCTTGATGTGTAGACCAAAGTTCCTCAATTTGCTGTACAACTTGCAGCTTAGTGGCTGATAATTTTTGTGTCTTTACCCATGGCAGCCACTGGTCAATTTCGATTGCTAATTCTTGCTGCAGAATTGTAACTTCTCGTCCTAGCCTTTCTAAATCATGCTCCTGAATATCAACGGTAAAGCAATCAGCCCCCTTACTAATCATTAGCTGATAAATATTAACTAAATAAGCAACTAAATCCTTCGTTTGTCGGTATTCTTCACGTAACATTTGAATTTCTTCATCACCCTGCTGTAAAGCCTGGGTGACTACTTCCATGGCAATCAGCTTTAATAACGCCTTACTTTCCCATTCTTCAAACATCCGGAAATGAGGATCGATTTTAGCTTGCAAGGGATGATCAGCTACTACCTTTTGACAAAAACTATGAATCGTAGAAATTTGTGCCTGTTCCATATCTGGTAAAGTTTGGCGAATTCGTTCTTTCATTTCCAAGGCTGCTTTACGGGTAAAGGTAATTGCTAATATTTGATTTAACTTAAAGCCTTGCTCTACTAAATTAACATAACGTTCAACTAATACTTTAGTTTTCCCAGAACCTGCACCAGCAACTACCATCAGGTCACGATCAATAATTGAAATAGCCTCCGCTTGTTCTGGTGTTGGTTTAAAGCCCACAGCTACCCCTCCCTCCGGCAAATAACCCGAAAGTCACAATAATCACAAGCTCCCTTTTTTTGCGGTTCAATCGGAAAATCGCCAGCAAAAATACGGGATACATAATTGCTTAGGGTCATCATAAAGTCATTAGTAATATTTTGCCATTGGTCTGGCTCTAAAACTGCCCTACCACCTCTTATGCCTAACCTCCGATTATGGTCTTTAGACCATAAACCACTTCGCTTGCCGTCCCTCAATGTATAAAAACCGATTCCAACCAAATTTCCATCTGTGATAATATTAGCAGCTGCTAAAGTATAAGCTTGTAACTGGATATCAATGCCTTCTATGATTTCCGTCGTCGAAGGACTGCCACCAGATTTGTAATCGTAAATTACATATTCGCCGTCACTATTTAGATCAATCCGGTCTATTACTCCACGTAATCTAATACTACCTGTTGGGCTGGTAATCTTTAAGTTATCAAAGCTTTGTTCTAAATACCGTGGATAAAATTCACTACTGTTAACTAACTCAATATCTTGTTGATTAAATTTATCAATCATTCTCCGAATCCGTCGCGTCAAATAGTGGTTGTGCTCTAAGTAAACCTGCTCCAAAATTTCTTGAATCGGTATTCTTCCTTGTTGCTCCCAATATAGCTTTAAAACTAAGTGCAGTAAGTTGCCTTCTTCTAGAGCAGTAATCTCTAATTCCTCGACTTGTCCTGCAGTTAAATCTAATAGTTCTGCGCAAAAAAATTTATAAGGACAAGTAGCATAAAGATTTAATCTAGAGACTGATAATGACTTCTGCTGATACCGTTGAATAATTCTTTCAATAATCTCTGTCTCTGCTAGTTGCCCAGCAGGATAATCACCAAAACTTCCTGGCATAATAATAGTTGGAGCTGCTTCAAAGTGTTCATGTTCTTCTGGAAAAATTGGTGAAGCTATATTTACACTATTATCCAGATTTGTTTCTGGATACGATAGCTGAATTTGGACTGCGGAACGTAAGATTTGGTCATACAAGTCTAGACTATGATCGGTTTGTATTTGTTGCGTTAACCAATCACGCTTAATCTTGCTAGGAAAACTATCTTCTGTCATACCTAACAAGAAAATACAATATTGATCCATTCCCACCAATTGTTCCATGGCTGTTACATTTACCTGCTGTTGGAAAGTTAATGGTTGAGGCAGAAAATAACTATTCATTGCATTTTGCAATAACTGGGCAAATTGTTGAATGCTAACAAACTGCCGCCCTTCGCTTAACCCTCGCAAAGCTTGATGCAGACCATCCCAGGCTTGTTTATGAACGGCCCAGGCTAACTCATCTGCAGCAGGCCACTGCTGAACGTCAAACTTCTCCAAGACTTCAAACAAGACTGTAGCAAAATTTTTAATCAATTTTTTGCCAGTTACATTAACTTCCAGTAGGATAGTTAATAATTCTTGCCAGCCAGGATAGAGTTCTAACTGTCTTTTCCAGGCAGACAACCCGGCTAGCGATTCTGGAGCAAATTTAAACGCACGTCGCTCTTCTACTGATAGCTTTAGCGGTAAGCCCCAACCAACAGCGATTAACTGTTTTAATTCTTGTTTAGTACATTTGCCCCCAAGCACCTGCAGCAAAGCTGTTACAGTTTTACCTAAGGGTGTATCAGCTAATGAGTTATTTGGCAATGTCCAAGGAATATTATAGACGGAAAACACTTGTATGATCATTGGCAAGTAATTTGATAACCGAGGCGCAGAAACACCAATCTGATTTGGCTCAATCCCAGATTTTAACAGCTTAACAATTTGCTCAGCCACTGCTTGAACCTCTGCTTTTGGGTCTTTAGCTACTAACCCTGTAACTAAACCTGGCGTATCAGAAAACTGCTTCTTGATTACTTGTTTATCTTCACAGATTAATTGGACAAATTCCTTTTCCAATTGGGATAAATTACCTAAATAGTATATTTCTACCGTGTCGATTTCTTTAGCTAATTGAGATTCTGGCCAGTATTTCATTGCCTGACTGATTTGGGCTGGAAGATCTAAGACCCGAGCTCGAACAAGATTGGCTTGATACTGCTGATAAATTGTTGCTATTTCTTGCTGCTGTTCTGTTGGTAATTGTTCAATGGTCAGATCCTTACTGTTAAGGCTAGTAAACAAACGATGAAGGTCTTCAACAAATCCTGGAAAATTAACAAGCGGCGAAAAATACTCTAGTTGATCAGCTAATTGCCAGACAGCTTCCCAAAGAGCCACTTCTTCTAATAAGGAGCTAGCTCGATAGGGAAATCCTTGTTCCTTTAATAGGTGTGAAACTAAGCCAGCAATGGAAAAAGGCAACAATCTTCTTTCTAAACTTATCGAAGATTGTCGCCATTTCCGAGCTAATGCTTGGTGAGGAACGAGAGCTAAGGTTTTCATCATTTCTCACTCCTTCCTGTAATTTACAGGAAAATATCTTCTAATGCTTGCGCAACACCATCCTGATCGTTGGAAGAAGTAACATATTTCGCTACTTCTTTTACTTCCTGCGGAGCATTATACATGGCAATTCCCAGTCCAGCTGCTTTGATCATCTCTAGATCATTTGCTTGATCACCAATTGCTACCACTTGTTCTATAGATAAACCTAATTGTTCTGCCACATGTTTAATACCTGTGGCCTTAGAGCAAGCTGGCGGAATAAAATCTACTCCACTATAATCTACGGAATTATAAATCGTTAAACTAGTATCTTGTCCATAGTCGGCTTGCCATTGTTCTAAATAAGCCATTATCTGCTTGGTTTCACCTAAAGCAGAAATCTTAATCACTGGTTCTGAAAAATATACTTGCTCCACATTTTGAATATGATCGTCAATATATTCAAGGAACAATGCCCGACTTCGACTATTAAATTCTGTTGGTAAATAACCTGTATCACCATGATCCTCACCTTTATATACTAAGTGAGGAACTTTACGCTTTAACAAATCAGTATGAATCTGTTGAGCAATAGTTACTGGAATACCTTTTTGTAATTGAATTTTTTCAGTTTTAGGACAGACTATTACCGCTCCATTATGAACAACTAAGGGAATTTCAATGCCTAAAGCCTTCGCCCATGGCAAAGTGCTAGAAATTCTTCTACCGGTTGCTAAAGTAACCATTACACCTCTATCAATTACTGCTTTAATTGTTCTCCGAACTCGAGCAGATAGTTCTCCATTTGAATCTAACAATGTTCCATCAATATCTAATGCAACTAATCCATATTTCATAGCTATTACCCCCTAATTGTCTATTGTACAATAATCAGGGATAATTTGCTATAACCAAATCGAAACCTGATCTCGATCCATTTTATTAATACATTCCACTAACTTACCACGTAAAAAGTCATCGTCCACGATAGCATTTCGCACTTGTCTCAGTAAATCGATTCCCCGGCGAAAAGCAAATACTATATCTCCTTCATCAATTGAGGCTGCTTCCATTAGGTTTTCAAACGGTTCCCCATGTGACCAGCGATATGCTAACTGAGCAATGTGATCATTAAATTCAACCGTAGAATATCCTAAAAACCGCTCTTCCATCTTACTAAGCTTAAAAACTGTTTTATAGATCGGAGAGAAGTTTAGTTTATGTTTAACTTTGGTTTCGCTTTTACGCGGCTCATAGCCAATGGCAACTGCTAAAGCATTTAACTCTGGAATGCTATATTCATGGAACCAGCCATCCATAAACAGTTCAGTTACCAATAATTCTTGTCCATGAATCTTACTAGCAAATTCACCAGCAGCAGTTAAATGATCTCCTTCCATATAGCCTAAAGAAATTAGTAAGGCTTTTTTATCCTGAAATTCTTCATAATATTTTTCTTGAGGATCCAATTGTTTTTCCCGCTTCACTAGTCGTTGATAGCGGTTCACTAATCTACGATAACTCTTGCTGTCCATACGACACTGTTTTTGGTCTTGACGAGAACAAGGATAAGGCTTAATATTGACCAATGATTTGCGCAAACTAGCAATTTGCTGTTTCAAGCGACGGATATTACGCCTACTACGCTCCCGCCCTAGTTGTTTTTCCAATTGTCGCAGCTGCAGCTTTTTCCGATTATAAATTACTGGACAACTTTCCAAATCCATATGGGGACAATAACTGCCTAATTCTGCTTTCAAATTAGTTATTTGTTGTTGAACTCGCTTCCGTTCATCTAAAGCTTGATATGTAGCAAAATTTTGTCCTAGAATTCGATAAATTTGTTGGTCATCATAATTCTTAATTAAATTTAAAATCGAATTATAAGTCAAAGCAAATTGACTTTGAAGCGGTTCTAAGTCAGCCTCTTTCATACTAGGAAACTCTTGGGGATTAAAGTAGTTTAAGTCAATTAAAGAAAAGACAAAACCTTCTGTATCAATCCCACGGCGACCAGCTCTACCAGCCATTTGAAAATATTCTCGGTTAGTTAGTGGCCGAAAAGAAACTCCATCCCATTTTGTACTGGAATCAAAACAAACAGTTTTACATGGAAAGTTCAATCCCACTGCAAAGGTTTCTGTACAATATAAGACATAGATTAAACGATGAGTAAATAATTCTTCCACCACATCCTTTAAGGCTGGCAACATCCCAGCATGATGGTAACCAATACCCCGAGACAATAAGTATATTAAACTATTCCACCGTTCACTAGTAATTTGTGGATAGCGTTGGGCAACTTGCTCAATAATCTGCTGCGCCTTTTGCCGTTCTTCAGAACTCAGAAAATCATAATGCTCACCTAACTCCATTGCATTAGCTTCCGCTTTTCTCCGACTAAAAGTAAAAAATAAACAAGGCAGATAATCGTCCTTAATTTCTTCGATTAAGTCTAAATGAGTAGTAGATTCTAGTTTCGGTAACTCCTTGTAATCTACATCTCTTAATCTACTAGCCATTTTCCGGTAATGCTTCTTAATTCGCTTCATCGTAGTAATGCCGATGCTTTTTTCGTAAACATAATGTTCTAAGGGAACTACTCGTTCAAAATGAGTAACTATTTTGACCTCTTTTTTCTGAATACCTGAAATCCATTGAGCAAGCTGCTCTACATTTGGAATAGTTGCACTTAGCCCAAGAAACCGCATTTGAACAGGCATAAAAATTAAACTTTCTTCCCAAACACTACCTCGCTGCGGATCATCAATATAATGAATTTCGTCAAATATTACATAGCGAACATCAGCTACCCGCTCTGGTGATTGCTGTAAGAGATTGCGAAATATTTCCGTTGTCATAATTAAAACTGGCGCATCAGGATTGATCACTACATCACCTGTTAAAATACCTACTGCTGATTCGCCAATATGGGCTTTAAATTCCTTAAACTTCTGATTACTTAAGGCTTTAATGGGAGCAGTATAAATTGCCCGACCGCCCTCTTTATAAACTTTTTCAATCACATAATCAGCCACTAAAGTTTTTCCAACTCCAGTTGGCGCTGCTACTAATACTGAATAATTCTGGTCAATATATGCTAAGGCTTCACGCTGAAAAGGATCTAAAATCAATCCCCGGTATTCCCGATACGTTGATGTTGTGGTCAACAAAATCCCCCTCTCCTAGTAATATTTAACCATAATTTAACGATGTCCTGCCCAAGCTTACGAAATACCCTTTAGACCATTGATTACCTACTTAGTTAGTATAACCATAGTATGTCCGTTGGTAGTTGTAAATAATAACTAAAAGGTGTATACTAAGAATCATACTTATATTTATTAGAGGAGGTGCCTTTCTTGAGTTCAATCAAAGAAAGAGTTCAAAGTGTTTTAGATAGAATTCGTCCGCAAATCCAAATGGATGGCGGTGACGTTGAATTAGTAGGTATTGATGATAATAATGTGGTTACTGTACGCTTAACTGGTGCTTGCGTTGGTTGCCCAATGTCTCAAATCACTTTAAAAAATGGTATCGAACGGATTATCAAGCACGAAATTCCAGAAGTAGTATCTGTTGAATCTGCAGATTAATACTGAATCTTTAGTGGGCTGCCTGCAGCCCACTATTCTTTTATGGAGGTGAATTCGTATGGAGCTTATTAGAAAAAAAGCGCAAGAACTTGGTTTAGATGTTATAGCAGTCACCCATGCCGAACCATTTCCTGAAGCATATCATCAGCTTACCCAACTGCAAGAATCCAATCTCTATCCAGAATTCGCCGAACAAGACTTAGAGTTACGCATTAATCCCAAACACTTATTACCTACCGTTAAATCACTAATCAGTGTAGCTTTAGGCTATGAAACCGTAAGACCAAAAATCCAACCCTTATCAGGTACTTTAGCCCGATACGCCTGGGGAGAAGATTACCATCATGTTTTTCCTGCTTTACTCAATCAATTAGCCCTCTGGCTGCAAGAAAAGTTCCAAGTTCAGGAATATAAAATAGCGGTAGATACTTCACCTTTAATCGATCGAGCTATTGCCTTAAGGGCTGGGCTAGGTTGGTTAGGTAAAAATTGCTGTGTCTTTGCACCAAACTTAGGTTCTTGGATTTTTCTTGGGACCATTTTAATCGACCAAGAATTACCAACTACTAATCCCGAACCCTTACAGTCAAAATGTCCAGCCGATTGTAATCGCTGTATTCAAGCTTGTCCAACGGGAGCTCTATTTGCCCCCTATCAGATCAATCCCCAGATCTGTATTTCCTACTTAACCCAAATGAAAGGGATCATTCCCCGCCATTTAAGAAATAAAATAGGCCGAAAATTATGGGGTTGTGACATCTGTCAGCAAGTTTGTCCAGAAAATCAAAAGACAATTAGTCCAAATCATGACTTTTTCCAACCAATAGAAGGAACTAGTATTCTGGTAATACCACTCTTAAATATTTCTAATCGAGAATTTAAAAAGCGTTTTGGTAAAACTGCCCTGGCTTGGCGCGGCCGCGGAATTATTCAGCGCAATGCAGCCATCGTCGCTGGCAACTTAAAGACCACAGAAGCCATTGATGAGTTAGCCAAAAGTGTTCTTGATCCAAAACCAATGGTCAGAGCCACAGCAGTTTGGGCTCTACAAGAAATTGGTACAGCAAAAGCACAAGCTATCTTAGATCAAGTCAGCAAAACCGAACAAGATCCAACTGTCTTGGCTGAGCTTGTCTAACTGCCGAGACGTTTGCGGGCTACCAGATCATGTTTGGCTAAAATCTCTATTGCTTTATCTGCGGCACCCATAGTAGCAAAGCCTAAGCGAAGGGAGCCGCCTTCTCCTTCTCTAACCCGTAAAATTTCAATATCATCAATATTAATGCCTTGTTCGCCTAAAATAGCGGCTACTTGTCCTATGGTACCTGGTCGATCTGGAATAGTAACGATAATTTCATCTAAAAATGGCCAGTAACCCTTCATCTTCGCTGGAATTTTTGCTCTAGTTTTCTGAGCCTTTGCCAAACTCGCCTCAAACTCATCCCTTTCACTAGCTGCCAGTTGTTTTTCCAAGGTTAGCAGCTGCTCTTTAAATAGCTGAATCATTTTTAATAATTGCTCGCGATTACTGAAACAGATATCCTTCCATAAGCTTGGATCACCAGAGGCAATTCTGGTAGTATCACGAAAACCGCCTGCAGCTAAGACCAAGGCTAAAGGATGATCTTCTTCCATACTGGCTACAGTATTCACTAAAGTTGAAGCAATTAAATGCGGCAAATGGCTAATGGAGGCCACTAATAAATCATGCTCTATTGGATCAATTAGCATTACCCTTGCACCTATCTTTTCAAAGAAATACTGTAATTTAATTGTTACGTGTTGTTTAGTGCGTTCGGTTGGAGTCAATATGTAAATGGCGTTTTCAAATAAATAAGGATCTGCTCCTTGCACTCCAGCAACTTCTGCACCAGCCATCGGATGTCCACCAACAAAATGATGCTCCTCTGTTAACAATTCCTCGCAAGCTTTCACAAAATCTGCTTTGGTGCTTCCTACATCAGTAATGATTACTTCTGGCTTTAAATAAGCTTTAATACTTTTTAAGATATTGAGATTAACAGTTATTGGTGCTGCTAATACAACTAAATCTGCTTCACTTAACTGCTCCGGCTCGACCTGCACAAACCCCTGATCAATAGCTTGCAATTCAACCGCTAATTGTAAATTAGCTTGATCTATATCAAAACCGATTACTTGTTCAGCAAGTCCGTGTTTTTTAATGGCCATTCCTAATGAACCGCCAATTAATCCAACCCCAAATATAGCCACTCGATGAAATACTGCTTTCACGTCTTTTCTCCCCTATCTATTCTCTACTCATTGTAAGGCTAGCTATGCTTAATTGCCGATGTGGCCAATTGATCACAACGATTATTCCATTGATTGTTACTGTGACCCTTTACCTTAATCCATTTGATCTTATGAATTTGACTTAAAGCTAAAAGCTCCTCCCATAAATCACGATTACTTACTGGTTCTTTTTTAGAATTTAACCAATTTCTTTTCTGCCAGCTCGCTAGCCAATTTTGATTAAAAGCATTAACTAAATACGCACTATCAGAATACAGATTAACCTGACATGGTTCTTTTAATAACTTTAAAGCTTCGATAGCTGCCTGTAATTCCATTCTTTGATTAGTGGTATTTTCTGCCGAACCACTAATTTCTTTTATTTGATCACCATAAATTAAAACAGCTCCCCAGCCTCCAGGACCAGGATTGCCAGAACAAGCGCCATCGGTGTAAATCTCTACGGTTTTAATGGTTATCTCCCTCTCTTTTTTACTTGATACTTTCGTAATATATTTATGTTATAATTATTATAAGACAAGCTATCACGGATATGGAGGTGAACTTAATGGGAAAATCTGAACAAATTGTTATCCTCGATTCTGAGTCACGTCATATTGGCAAAGAATGCATTAAATGTCAAGAAAAGTTTGTCGAAAACGACGAAATCGTTGAATGTCCCCGCTGCCATCAACTACATCACGTCGATTGCTGGAAAGCTCAAGGTGGATGTGGTAGGTATGGTTGTCCGCAAATTGCTAAAACTGTTATTGATACTAGCCCAAAAGGTGATGGACCACCACCAAGTATTCCACGTAAGTATATTTATGCTGGTATCACAGTTGCTCTTGTTATTATTCTTACAATGATTTTCTGGCCTAAACCACCTGATCCAGCTGCTGGTCGAACTAAAGTAGTTGCCCTAATCGAAGCTGGTTTAGAAGAAGTTGAAGAGTTAAACCGGATAGTTGACCAATTTAATAATACTAGTGAAGATATATATATTGTGCTTCAAACAACTTCTGTGACCTTGTTAGAACAACAACTAATGGTGCGGGCAGCTGCGGGAGATGCTCCAGATATTTTTAGTTTGCCTTATAACCGATATGAAACTTTCTTAAATCTAGATGCTTTTTATCCTTTAGGTATAGAAGAGGAGCCTTATTACGGGGTGGAACATCCATCAAAGCTAAGAACGCTCCATATATTCTTTGCCACTAAACATCCTGAGGAATCAATAAAGGTATTAAAATATCTCGTTACTGAAATGCCGAGACAAGACTTATCATTACTAAAAGAACAAACCGGACTAATTGTTCCTGATACCGTATTAGACATAGAAAGTTTTTTAGCTCAATAAATGAACAATTCACTCCTAGAAGTAATACAGTATCTTGAGGCTTTCTTAGGAGTGAGTTATGTTGTTATACGATCCTTATTGCATTTATGATTTTCAGTATGAACATTATGATTACAATTATGATTTTGATCGCTATTATCCAGCTAAGCAAAGTAATTTAGAAAACAAAGAACAAATTCAAGAAAAAGAAGATAGTAACAAGAAGAGCTAGGGAGTCCCCAGCTCTTCTTCTTTTGTATTTAAAACTCTACTTTTGGAACCTCACGCGCTTCAGGTGCTGCCTCAAAGAATGGCCGTACTTCTTTACCAAACATATTAGCAATAATTACTGTAGGAAATCTTTTAATTTGTGCGTTCCAGTTTTGAACAGCAGTGTTGTAGCGCATCCGCTCTACACTAATCCGATTTTCTGTGCCAGCTAATTCATCTTGCAAACGAATGAAGCTAGCATCGGCTTTTAACTGAGGATAGTTCTCACTTAAAGCTAATAAACGACCTAAAGTAGATTCTAGATTTTGACTGGCTTCAATTTTTTCTTCAGTTGTACCAGCAGCTAATAGTCGGCTGCGAGCATCGGCAATTTCTGTAAAAATCCGTTCCTCATGACTAGCATAACCTTTAACCGTTGCCACTAAATTCGGAATTAAATCTGCTCGACGCTGCAACTGATTCTCAACCTGCGCCCAAGCTGCATCAACTGCTGTTTCCATGGTTACTAATGAATTATATTTAGAAATGCCAGAGCCAACCACAAGAACAATAACTAGTACAATTACACCTAAAACAATTAAGCCTTTTTTCATCAATGACCCTCCATTAACTGTTAAAATTTTCGTCCAGCACCACCGCCGCCGCTGCGGCCGCCTCCAAACCCACCAAAACCTCCTCCACTGCTGCCACCGCCAAAGCCGCCTCTACCACCGCCTACACGTGGTGAAACATAAATAGTTCTTCGACCGGTTCCAGATCTGCCTGAAGGCCCTCCAGGAGGAGTACGTCGCGATTGTTTTGAAACAAAGATCGCAATCGCTAAAAAGATTATAAACGTCTTGAACCAATCGGCACTAGAACTTTTACTAGGCAATAGGAATGATTCTCCTAGCAACTCTGCCCGAAAAGCTTTGGTTGTTTCAACTAAACCAGCCCCATATTTATCTTGGCGAAAATAAGGCACGGCAAATTGATCTAAAATCGCTCCAACTTTACCATCAGGTAAAATTCCTTCTAAACCATAACCTACTTCAACTTCGATTTCCCGAGTATCCATCACTAATAAGATTAAAAGACCGCTATCTTCGGGACCACCAATTCCCCATTCTTCAAACAATAAAGTCCGATACTCCCGAGCTGTATAAGGCTGAACACTAGACATCGTTAGCACAACCAGTTCAACACCTTGTTCATCTCGTAAAGCATCAGTTAGCAGTTGCAGCTCGGCTTTGCTTTTATTATCAATTACATTTGCAAAATCATTAATATACCCAACTGCCTTAGGAAAAGCAGCCATTACTGTTCCGCTAAGACATAAGCTTAACAATACCAATACTGTGATTGTTAGCCGTTTTTTCATTCAATCACCTTTTCCAATAGCTATCTACCTTCTCTTAAATTATACTATGTTCCAGGTTAAACAGCTAATACTATTTCTACCAATCTATAACTACTCACTGACCTTAATTGTGTGGTAAACCTCTTCCCCTAAAGACCATTTAAATTGATCAGCTGTTAATTCTTGAACTCGCTGCTTTACTTCATCTAGCCTTTCTGGTAAAACATTTAAAGTATAAGTAACATCCGCCATATAGCTAGTATCACTAATAGCAATCCCGGAATTAATTAAATCATTTTCAACTTTACCAGATAAACTGTAATCAACTGTTAGAAATACTTGACGATGAGGTACTTTTTTAACAATCCCAGCAGCTAATAGACCTGAGCGAGCAGCTCCGCCATAAGCGCGAATTAAACCGCCACGTCCTAACAAAATACCACCAAAGTAGCGAGTAACTACAATTGCTACATTAACTAATTCTAAAGACTTAATTGCTTCTAAGGTAGGCAGCCCAGAAGTGCCACTAGGCTCACCGTCATCACTACATTTTTGTTGTTCGCCAGTGGGACCGATCACATAAGCATAAACATTATGAGTGGCATCCCAATTCATCTTACTAATACGAGCAATAAATTCTTCAGCTTCTGCTACAGATTCCACTGGTTCTACATAAGCAATAAACTTTGATTTTTTCTCTATTTCTGTGACCTCACTAGGTCCAGCAACTGTTCGATACTCAATCAACAAATCCAACACCCCAGTTAACTTTCTTTCCACATTCTCTTTACTTCTTCCTTCTCAATTGATATAAATAATATGTAAAGGAGGAATTTCATGGATATAATTAAACAAATTTCCGAAGAGCTCAAGCTTCGTCCTAGCCAAGTTGAACAAACTATTAAGCTGCTTGACGAAGGTAATACCATCCCATTTATAGCTCGTTATCGTAAAGAAGCCACTGGCGAATTAGACGAAGTAGTTTTACGCAATCTAGCTGATCGACTGACTTACCTAAGGAATCTGGTAGCTCGAAAAGAGGAAGTTACCCATTTAATCGCCGAACAGGACAAGCTAACCGATGAAATTATGGCTCAAATTAAGCAAGCTACCACTTTACAACAATTAGAAGACATTTATCGTCCTTTCCGTCCAAAACGCCGTACTCGTGCCTCCATCGCTAAAGAAAAAGGCTTAGAACCATTAGCCGATCAAATTCTTGCTCAGACTGATACTGATATTCAAGAGCTGGCAGCTGCCTTTCTAACAGATGAAGTACCTACCATTGAAGAAGCACTCCAAGGAGCTTCTGATATTTTAGCCGAATATTTATCTGATGATCCAAAAATTCGAGAACTAGCTCGGCACTTTACTTGGCATCAAGGTATAATTGTTTCTGAACTAGCCAACAAAGAACCTACTGATCAAGACCTGGAATTCAGCATGTATTTCGACTATAACGAACCCGTCCATAAAATACCTCCTCACCGTATCCTAGCTATCAATCGTGGCGAACGCTTGAAATCATTGAAGGTTAAAATTGTGATGGAGCCAGATATTATTCTGGAAAATATTGCGAAAAGGGTGATTACTAAGCCTAATTCACCTAGTCAAACATTTTTAAAAGCAATGATCGAGGATAGTTACCAAAGACTGTTAGCACCAAGTATTGAGCGAGAGATTCGAAATCGCCTAACGGAAACGGCGGAAGAACATAGTATTAGCATTTTCGCTAAAAACTTGCATAGTTTGTTAATGCAAGCACCAGTTCGCAATCGGAATATTCTCGGCTTAGACCCAGCCTACCGAACTGGATGTAAGATTGTAGTAATCAATCATTATGGTGACGTTTTAGATACTACTACTATTTATCCCCATGAACCACAAAACCAATGGCATGAATCCTTAAAAACTTTGTCTCAATTAGTTACTAAGCATGATGTTTCATTAGTAACCATTGGTAATGGAACTGCCTGTCGGGAAAGCGAAAAATTGATTGCTGAGTTAATTAAAGAGTACCACCCAGACTTGCAATATCTGGTCACTAACGAAGCAGGAGCATCGGTTTATTCTGCCTCTGAATTAGCCGGTCAAGAACTGCCTGACTTAGATGTATCTATGCGCGGAGCTGTTTCCATTGCTAGGCGGGTGTTAGATCCGCTGGCAGAATTAGTCAAAATTGAACCTCGCTCCATAGGAGTTGGTCTTTACCAACATGATGTGAATCAGAAAGCCTTAACCAAAACTTTAGGTGAAGTAGTGGAAAGTTGTGTAAACTATGTAGGCGTGGAGTTAAATAGTGCCTCACCAGCTTTATTACGCTATGTTTCAGGACTTAGCCCATCTGTGTCGGAAGCAATTGTAGCTCACCGCCAAGCTATTGGCGAATTTCAAAGCCGTGCTCAATTAAAGGAAGTCAAAGGTTTAGGGGCCAAAACCTTCCAGCAATGTGCCGGGTTTTTAAGGATTGCTAAAGCAGATGATCCTTTAGACAATACTGCAGTTCACCCTGAGTCCTATGATTTAGCAAAACAAATTCTAGCTAAAATCGGTTATCAGCCAGAGGATTTAAGTACCAAACTGACAGAAATCAAAG
>ERZ773359.3928-NODE-3928-length-16303-cov-12.746246_pt1 | contig 16303 bp, 13 predicted proteins | sample MGYA00374955_ERZ773359 | MGnify/ENA primary metagenome ERZ773359 (study PRJEB29098, sample SAMN04486028) | biogas fermenter metagenome | study: EMG produced TPA metagenomics assembly of the Biogas fermentation microbial communities from Germany - Plant 4 DNA1... | reverse complement strand
CAGGGTGACAGTATTACCGATTGCGGACGGGATAGAGACAACGATCTGGATTTAGGCTCGGGATATCCTAAGATGGTTGCAGCATGGTTTAACGCAATTTATCCGGAAAAGAAGGTTAAATTTATTAACAGGGGAGTAAGCGGAGACCGGGTAAAGGACCTGGTGGCAAGATGGAAGGAGGACTGCATCGATCTTAAACCCACATGGGTATCAATACTGATAGGGGTCAACGACTGCTGGCGGAGATACGACAGCAATGATCCCACTTCGGTGGACGATTTTGCATCCGGGTATCGGAAGATTCTGACCCAAATCCGGGATAACCTGGATGCACGTATCATCCTTTGTGAACCTTTTGTTCTCCCGGTTCCGGAGGATCGGAAACAATGGCGTGAGGATATAGATCCCAAAATCCATGCTGTCCGGGAACTGGCCATGGAGTTTAACACTCTGTATATTCCATTGGACGGAATTTTTGCAGCAGCGTCAGCCAAACGGGAACCGGCTTTCTGGGCGCCCGATGGTGTTCATCCTTCCCAGGCCGGTCATGCACTTATTGCCCGTGCATGGCTTGAGACTGTTAAGGCCGGTGTGTAAGTTAAAACCGGTATGTGCTGAAACATTGAAATTTGCGTTAGTACGTGTAATAATAATATAGAATCCAAATCATAAGAAAGGAGGAAGGCGTAATTCCTTCGCCTTGAGCAGGGTGAAGGGTCATGCCGAAGTCCATGAAACATAGAGCTGACATAGGAGTATTTGGAGGTTCTGGTTTTTATTCTTTTTTGGATGATGTGGAGGAAATAATTGTATCAACTCCGTATGGTGCGCCAAGCGATAAGATAGCTATAGCCCAGGTAGGGGAAAAACGGGTAGCTTTTCTTCCCAGACACGGAAAGGATCATCAGTATCCGCCTCATAAAGTTCCGTACAGGGCTAACCTGTATGCTATGAAGAAACTGGGGGTAAAGCAGATCATCGCACCTACTGCATCAGGCAGTCTTCAGCCTCATATAAAACCCGGTGATTTTGTTGTATGCGATCAGTTTGTTAACAGGACATGGGGAAGACAGGATACATTTTACGAAGGCCCTGAAGTAAACCATGTCAGTGCTGCTTATCCTTATTGTTCAAGGCTTCGCAAACTGGCAGTGGAAACCGGGAAAGAACAGGGTGTTACCATTCACGACGGCGGTACGGTAGTGGTTATTCAGGGTCCCAGATTTTCTACAAAGGCTGAAAGCCGTTGGTACAGCAGCATGGGCTGGGAAGTGATTAACATGACCCAGTATCCGGAGGTAATTTTGGCCCGTGAGCTGGGTATATGCTATGCCAATATCGCTCTTATTACCGATTATGATGTCGGTCTTGAAGGTCGTGATGATATTGCACCTGTAACTCATCAGGAAGTTTATCGCGTATTCCAGGAGAATAATGAGAAAGTCAAAAATTTAATACTGACAATGATAGAAAAATTGGATGTCGACGTTGATTGTGATTGTTGTGATGTATAAAAATATGGATTAATTAAAGGCAGAAACGATTAGCGTCAGCAGCAGTAGTATTGGGAGGGATTAAAAATCAAAACATTGGAATGGAAAGATAATGTGCTTTGCCTCATTGATCAAACGGTGCTCCCTCATGAAAAAAAATATATCCGGTGTTATACCTGTAATGATGTGGCACAGGCCATAAAGGATATGATAGTCCGTGGTGCTCCCGCTATTGGTGTATCGGCAGCCTATGGCCTGGTGCTTGGTGCTGCTGAGTATAAAAGCGATGACATCGAAGGTTTTATAAACCACATTGAAGCGGCAGCTGAAACACTTAGGAAAACCCGTCCTACAGCCGTCAACCTGTTCTGGGCAATACAGCGTATGCTTAAAGTGGTCCGGGACAATAAAGATAAGCCGGTTGACGATATAAAGGACATGATGCTTAATGAGGCAAACAATATGGCACAGGAGGATATAGAAATAAATCGCAGAATAGGCCGCTGGGGGCAGGAGCTTATAAAGGACGGGGATGTTATACTTACCCACTGTAACGCAGGTGCACTGGCCACCGTTGGTTATGGAACGGCTTTGGGAGTGATAAGGGCTGCTCATGAAGCAGGCAAGAATATATCGGTATTTGCTGATGAGACAAGGCCTTATCTTCAGGGTGCAAGGCTGACTGCATGGGAATTGATGGAGGATGGTATTCCCGTAACCCTGATCACCGACAACATGGCTGGTTACTTTATGAAAAATGGTACTATAACAGCCGTAATAGTTGGAGCCGACAGAATTGCCGCCAACGGTGATGTGGCCAATAAAATCGGGACATACAGCCTGGCCGTTCTGGCTAAAGAAAACGATATTCCCTTTTATGTAGCAGCTCCCGTCTCCACATTGGATCTTTCGCTGGAAAGCGGCCAACACATTCCCATAGAAGAGAGGGATGAGCGGGAAGTTACTCATATAGGGGGAATCCGGGTTGCACCTTATGGGGTTAAGGTGGCCAATCCGGCTTTTGATGTAACACCGCATATCTATGTGACCGCTATAATTACGGAACTGGGAGTTGTTTATCCTCCCTACTGTGAAAACCTTAAGAAACTTATAAAAAAATAAAAATTTCCAAATATAATTTTAGAAATAAAACAAATAATAATGCATAACAGCTTTATCTATACCTGCATTATATTTCATTTAATAAAAAGCAGCTCAACAGACAAACTAAATACAAGGAGGCGATGAAAATGACTAAAAAGTCCCTTGTTTTGTTTGTCTGTTTATTTTTGATTTTAACAACTATTGCTGCCTGTACCCAAATGCAGACACCCAGGCAGGAGCAGCAACAGGGACGGCGGAATGACACGAATGTACCGCGTACAACCAGACAGACTGTCCCAAGGACACCCACAACACCACCTGCTCCGGATGTTACGCCTACAAGGGTAGACAATAGACAGTATACTGATAGGGCTGCTAAAATTGCCAATAAGGTAGCCGATCTTAATGAAGTTGAGTCGGCCACCTGTGTTATCACCGGTAATACTGCGATGATAGGTGTACAATTTAGCGATCAATATAAGGGAAAAATGACTGATGCTATCAAGAAAAAGATAGATCAGGTTGTGAAAAAAACAGATCCCAGAATTGATCGGGTGGCTGTTACCGCGGATCCTGATGTGGTAAACCGTATCAGGGATATTTTCAGAGACATCGGCAAAGGTAAGCCTATATCAGGTTTTGCGGAAGAGATTAACGAACTGCTCAACAGAATACAGCCGAAATAAATAAAAGTAGGGCTTTCTACGCCCTACTTATACATAACCGGTTTTATAAATTATTGCTTCCATTCCTTCAACCTGCCACTTCATTTGTTTTCACATCATTTCATTTATGGCTTAAGATGCTTCTTTTCAAGCAACTATAGGAATTTATAATGCTTTTATAAAATATATAGTAATTAGTAAAAAAAAATAGTATACTAAAACTGGTACAAAATACTATGTAAAAAAGAATAAAAGGGAGAGGTGTACTATGCAGAAGGCAGTGGAAATTCAAAGAAACGGTATGGTATTAAGAGGGATGTTACATACACCGGATGGGTTCACCGGAAAAGTTCCTATGGCGTTAATTTTCCATGGTTTTACCGGTAATAAAATGGAACCCCACTTTATATTTGTAAAATTATCCAGAATGTTGGAGAAGGCGGGTATTGCAAGCCTGAGGTTTGACTTTCTGGGCAGCGGAGAGAGCGATGGCGAATTTAAGGATATGACACTATCGGGAGAGCTGAAAGATGCCGAGGCAATTCTGGAATATGCCAAATCTTTGGACTTTGTGGATCAGGACAAAATATATGCAGTCGGTCTCAGCATGGGCGGGGCTGTTGCCAGCATGCTTGCCGGGCTTCATTCCGAGGATATCGCTGCTCTATGTCTGTGGGCACCCGCAGGTAATATGGGAGAATTGATTCAGAACTCCATCCGTGAAATGGAGGCGGCAGGAGTCAATATCAGCAAAATGGAATATTATGACCACGGCGGAAACCTTGTAGGTAAGGCTTTTGTTGAGGATGTAACCTCGCTGGACATATTTAAAATTGCCTCTTCTTATGATAAACGGGTGTTAATTCTGCATGGGGATAAAGATGAAGCTGTTCCGTTGGAAACATCACACAGATATCTGGAGATTTACGGGGACAAAGCGAAGCTGCACGTTTTGGAAGGTGCCGATCACACATTCAATAAATTTGAGTGGGAGCAGGAGGTAATTGAAAAAACTGTAGAGTTTTTGAAAAGTTGAAAAGAGCTTATAAATTAATTGCGGAGGGATATCATGGTTTTGGAGGATGGGTTAAAGCTGGTGCTGGCAATGGCTCTTGGCGGTCTCGTTGGCCTTGAAAGGGAAATAACCAACAGACCCGCCGGATTTCGCACCCATACACTGGTATGTATGGGTTCAGCACTGGTGATGATAACCTCTCAATATATATTCAAAACGTACCATAATTTGGTAAATCTTGATCCTGCCAGGCTGGGAGCCCAGGTAATAAGTGGCATTGGATTTCTGGGAGCAGGTACGATACTCAAAGACGATGCACGGGTCCGCGGATTAACTACAGCTGCCAGTCTGTGGGTGGTTGCATGCATTGGATTGGCAGTTGGAGCCGGCTTATACCAGATATCCATATTTGCTGCCCTGCTGGTGTATGTAGCTTTGATATTGCTGAAGAGAATAGAAGCTTTGTTCAGAAGGAATGCCGGAACGGTAGTAATTGAATTGGATATCAGCAATACCCCGGGCCAAATTGCTAAAGTAACTGAACATCTGGGGAAACTGAAGGTTAATATCCGAGATATTAAAATTCAGCCCAGCGACGAACAGTGGATTCAGGCAAAATTCTATGTCCGGCTGCCTCATAATTTGACATACCAAAGTCTGTTGGCAGAGCTGGATACCCTTGATGGTATTATGACCAGCAAAGATGATGATTAGAATACTAACGCCAATGACAGACGTAGCAGTGGAACAAATTAAGTTCGTAGTCATTAATACTAAACTGTGTTATAATAAATGCGTCAGCAGTATATATGATAGAAGGTGAAAACTTTATGCTTTTAAGGGAATTGTTGGTCAGCACGCCGGTTTATGAGATGATTGGCTTCAGAAAGATTGAGGTGAATGGAATAGCCGTTGATCCACATGAGGTGGAGCATGGCTATTTATTCATATACAGTCCTGAGATAAGCAAGCTTCCTTATGAGCAGGCTGTCCAGCTTGCCGTAGAACAGGGGGCTGTAGCTGTATGTATTGGGCAGGACCAGGATGTTCTTCCCTACGATGTGACATTTATTAAAACATATCATGTTGACCGGTTTATATCGGCCGTGGCAAGAAACTTCTATCGGAATCCGTCCCAAAGCATGGAATTGGTCGGGATTACAGGATCACATGGTAAAACTACCATTGGCTGGATGATAAAATCAATACTGGATGCCTCAAAGGAACCGGGAGTAGTTATAGGTGCTTCTTATTGTCAAATAGGAGACGAAATATGTACCATACATGAAAATGCCATTCATCCTTTTACATTAAATGCCCTGCTTCATCAGGCTTTGTATAAGGGTATAGGTATAGGGATTATTGAATGTTCCTATACGGCCATAGTCAAAGAGCTGCTAAGACATGTATGGTTTGACAGTCTTATCTATACAGATCTTTATACTTACTTTCAAAACCAGAAAGCCGATTACCATTACGTGGAGATCCGTAGGGCTTTAATCGATCATTTAAAAGGTGTAAATTCGCCAATAATTGTTAATGTAGACGACTATTATGCTGACAGGCTAAAGAGGGACAGTCTGATAGGGTATGGGATCTGTCGCCCATGTTATGTAAATGCCAGGGATATAAAGCTTACACCCGGGGGTAGCGAGTTTATTGTTATAACTCCAAAAGGTGAATGTAATATAAAGCTCAGAGTACCCGGGATCCATAATGTATATAACGCTTTAGCCGTTGTTGCGTGGGGCTTGAGTAAGGGCATGGATCTTACGTATATACAACAGGGACTCATGAATTTTGAAAACCCTTTATCCGAAGACCAGGATAGCAAAAGCAACAAGAGCGTAAGAATATATGTACACAACATGGCCGATATTAATGAGATTGAAAATGTATATCAGGATTTAAAGAGTCAGGATACTGGTAAAACAATCACTCTGTTATCCATCGGGACACAAATCGATGATTCAGATTACAAAGCAATTGGACAAACTATTGGCAATAACAGTGAGTGCTGCGTTATAGTCCCGGATCATGCTTCACAAAATTCAATGAATGCCGCTTTTGGTATCGCCCAACATATGGACGACATAGTGATAAGCCACGAAATGGACTGCTACAAAGCTATTCAAAAAGCAGTTGATACTGCAGATGAAGGAGACGACATACTCGTGTTATACAAGAGCACGTCAGCGACGTAATTTCTGCCTTTTGTACTTCTTGCTTTAAAAATAACGGACAGATGATAAGTTAAGGGCAACTATATCTGTGAAAGGTATGTGATGCGATATATGGATACAAAGGATTTTATAGCCAGGCTTGTTGCTGTGCCGGGAGTATCGGGATACGAAGAAGAGATTGCACGGCTTATATCCGAAGCTTTTAAACCCTACTGTCAGGAAGTCAGAACTGACAACTTCTTCAACGTATACGGTCGAAAGACCGATGGACACAGTGAAAACATGCCAAAAGTGATGATTGCTGCCCACATGGATGAGATAGGGTTAATGGTAACCGATATTGATGAAAAAGGTTTCATCAAGTTTACCAATATAGGAGGAGTGGATCCCCGCATCCTTCTGGGTCAGGAGGTAGAAATACACGGAAAAGAAAAGCTGTTTGGAGTTATCGGAGCCAAACCGCCTCATCTGCAGCAGGTAAGGGATACAAGAAAGGCTGTAAAGATGGAGGATATGACAATTGATGTGGGTTTGCCTGCAGATCGGGTGAGAGAGCAGGTGAATGTTGGCGATACAATCACTTTTGTAAGTCCTTTGGTTGAGTTAAAAGGCGGGATGATTTCTGCTAAATCCCTTGACGACCGGGCAGGGGTGGCTGTACTCCTTGAAACTATGAAAGAGCTTGATGAACTGCGCTTTTGCGCCGATGTATATTTTGTAGCCACTGTCCAGGAAGAGGTAGGGGTACGAGGAGCCGTTATCAGTACATATCAGCTCACTCCGGATATAGGGGTTGCAATTGATGTTACCCACGGAGACATGCCTGATGCGCCGAGGGACGAGACATTTGCAATGAACAAAGGCCCGGTTATTTCTGTTGGTCCAAACATGCACCTGTGTTTGACTCAAAAACTTATAGATACTGCTAAAGAATACGGGATTGCTCATATGATTGAAGTTGAGCCCGGACCTACGGGTACCGATGCCCGTGCTATCCAAATATCCCGGTGGGGTGTCCCCACTGTCCTCATTGGACTTCCCCTGAGATATATGCATACCACCGTGGAAACCTTAAATCTGGATAATGTTAAGCAGGCCGCCAGATTGCTGGCACGTTTTATTGCATCGTTGAAGGAGGATTGGAACCAATGGCTGAGTTACTGAAACAATTAACCGAAATAGGTGGTGTATCGGGGGATGAAGGTCGGGTTCGTCGGTTGATAGAAAAGGAAATATCTCCATTTGTTGATGATGTATACACGGATAGAATAGGTAATCTTATCGCCTATAAAAAGGGGAAAAACAGCAGTAAAAAGATTATGCTGTGTGCCCACATGGATGAGGTAGGTTTGATAATATCAGCTATACAGGAAGACGGTACATTAAAGTTTAGGACGGTGGGTGGAATAGATCCCCGGATTCTGGTATCCAAGCGGGTTCTCATAGGTGAAAACGTATGCCCCGGTGTATTAGGGATTAAGGCTATACATCTGCAGGAAGCCGAAGAACGGCAAAATGCGGTCAGGGTTAAACAGATGTATATTGATATCGGTGCCTTATCCAGGGAGGAGGCAGGTCAGGCTGTCCGTTTAGGGGATTATGCGGTGTTTGACAGCAAATATGTTGAATTTGGCGACAATAAGGTAAAGGCCAAAGCCCTGGATGACAGAGCGGGCTGTGCTATACTTATAGAGTTGATGAAACAGGAATATGATAATGACATCTATGCCTGTTTCAGCGTTCAGGAAGAAGTGGGTTTAAGAGGTGCTGAAGTTCTGGGGTACAGCATAAATCCCGATATTGCCATAATAGTGGAGGGAACTACCTGCTCTGATGTGCCGGATGTTGAACAGCACCTGTACAGTACCGAAATGGGGAAGGGGCCGGCCATCACCATTATGGACGCTACTTCCTATGCCAGCAAGGAACTCGTTGATGCGTTTGTGAAAACAGCACAGAAAGAAGGTATACCCTTCCAGTTTAAAAAGGGTGCTACGGGAGGCAACGATGCAGGAAGGATCCATCTGGCCAGGGAGGGAATAAAGACAGCAACTGTATCGGTACCCTGCCGCTATATACACAGTCCTTCCTCGGTAATGGATCTCAATGACTACAACAATACAATACGTTTACTATCGACCTTTTTGAAAGGATGTGGATTATAATGAAGGAGCTCCTTAAGAAACTGACTGAAGCATACGGTCCTTCCGGCAATGAGGAGGTTATCCGGGATATTATCCGTGATGAGATAAAAGATTATGTAGATGAAATTAGGGTGGATACCCTGGGTAATTTGATTGCCGTGAAAAAGGGCAATGGCGTGAAGGTTATGCTGGCAGCACATATGGATCAGATCGGCTTTATGGTAACCCATATTGATGACAACGGATTCCTAAGATTTACCCGTATCGGCGGTATTTCCGTCGGGAACAGCATAAACCGGAGGGTGGTATTCAAAAATGGTGTTACCGGCGTTGTAAGCTATGATGGTGATGTTGATAGGTTAAGCGATATAAAACTGGATAAAATGTACATTGATATCGGGGCATCAAACCGTGAAGAGGCTGAAAAAGAGGTAGCAATAGGTGATGTGGCAGTATATTACTCCCCATTTACCGAAAACAACGGAAAGTATGTCAGCATGGCTATGGACGACCGGGTAGGCTGTGCACTGCTGATAGAAACTGCCAGGCGTTTAAAAAGTTCGCCTCATGAAATATATTTCGTGTTTACCGTTCAGGAGGAACTGGGGGTCAGAGGTGCCAAAACCTCAGCGTATGCATTAAATCCGGATATCGGTATAGCGGTAGATGTTACCGGCACGGGGGATACCCCTAAAGCCAGGCCAATGGCTGTAAAACTTGGCGGAGGGCCTGCCATCAAAGTGAAGGATGCGCTGGTATTGGCCCATCCCAGGGTAAAAGAACTGATGGTTAAAAGAGCAAAAGAACTGGGTATTCCATATCAGATGGAGATCCTGGACGCCGGAGGAACCGATGCCGGAGCCATCCATCTTACCAGGGAGGGAATTCCTTCAGGGGTATTGTCAATACCATGCCGTTATGTACACAGTGACAGCGAGATGGTGGATGCAGGCGACATAGAAAACGGTGTGAAACTTATGCTAAAAATACTGGAAGGAGAAATTGATATTTTTTAGTACAAAATAATAAAAACAGCTGAATTTCGGTGGGGCTTGATAGACCTGTAGGTTTATTAAGCCCCATGTTTTTTTATTTTACACCTGTTCCGGCAGAATTATATACACCGGGAGGCGAAGGCTGTACTATGGTTGAAGATATTATGATGATGAAAAACGGAGTGCATGCCCGGGAAAGGTAAAGGATATACCATATGAGCGATGTTTTGGAAATGCAAAAGGCTTGAATATAACCCTGATAATATATAAAATAGATAGTATGAGTATTTATTAAAGGAAGGTTTTTCAATGGTAGTACTTCATGCAGCCTGGACGGGTAAAAACTTCTTTATATGGGGTGAGAAAGAGCCGGATCCTTCAATACGAAGGAAAAGGGGAAGGCCACCCAAAAATCCCGGTGGTGTTCCTCATCCTTTTCAGGTTTCAGTTGAAGAGATTATTTTATTTATGAGTATACTGTATCCGGGAATAGACTGGAGCAAGGATGAAAAAAAGGATAAGATATGGCTCTTGCTGCCTACCGGGAAGCGGATACCACAAGCATCACCGGGTCTGTCATTGGAAGATGAGAACGAAGAATACAGGCTGGCCGGATGGGAGATCACCGGTTTATCAGTTAAAGTTCCTGAATTTATTGAACATATTGCTGCCTGCGGTGGGGATGAAGATGAATATGAAGACGGTGTTTATGATCTTATATACGGTGATGACTGGAATTACTGGATGTTGTGCGGGCGCTTTTTATTGCGTATGCTGTGCAGGCAGAAGTTTATTCCTTCGCTGGCTCCGGGTCAGGCTGGCGGGATTGCAGCAGTATGGCAGCCGGTTTTTGAAGATCCGGAAGACCGTGGAATTATCAGACAGCTTGTAAACATTATGCCGCCGATATGTTGTGGCGTATTGGGCAAAAAATATCAGTTGAAAGAACCTTCCTTGCCTTATGATGTTATAATGAATTATTTAAGAGTGGCTACCGACGAAACCATACGCAGCTGGTTGGGTGATGTTGGTTATAGCGAACAGGAAGTACCTGTTGAACGGGTGTGGCTGAATGCTCTCCGCGGCAGGGAAAACAGGGTCAGCGGTACTAAGAAGCAGATTGAAGGATTGATAGACGGACTCAGGCAGTGGACTGCACCATTAAGGGAAACAAGAGACAGTTTCCGGACATGCCTGCGATTAGAGGCGCCCGGGGAAGGAAGCGAGAAATGGTACCTGTCCTTCTATCTTCAGGCTACTGATAATCCAAGCCTGCTGGTTGCTGCACGGGATATATGGCAAATGGACGGCCAGATGGTTTCCCTTCAGAATAGACATTTTGAACAACCTCAGGAGAAGCTGCTAAAGGATCTGGGGAAAATTTCAAAGATATACCCGGTAATTGAAAGAGGGTTAATGGAACCAAGGCCGGAAGGAGTATTCCTTACAACTGATGAAGCATATTTCTTTTTGAAAGAGACCTCAGTCCTTCTTCAGGACAGCGGATTTGGTGTAATGGTTCCGTCGTGGTGGAGGGAACGGAAAAAGAGGAAACTGGGGGCAAGGCTGAAGCTTTATCATGTTCAAAGTGAATCGGAAGCCGGCTCTGAAGGACAGTTTGGTCTGAATACTATTGTAGAATATGACTGGAAACTGGCTATAGGAGATAGCACTATCGATTATGAAGAACTGAAACAGCTGGCTGCACTAAAGAAACCTCTGGTACGCATCCGTGGACAGTGGATAGAGTTAAACCCTAAAGAGCTCAATGCGGCTATAAAGTGGTTGGAAAGACAGAGAGGAAGAAAAAAGCTTCCGCTTAAAGAGACTCTTGATTTGATATCTTTCGACCAGGAGGGGCCGCCGGTTACGGCTGTGGATTCGGAGGGATGGTTAGAGACATTATTAAAGGGTCTGGCAGGTACCGAGCCTTTAACAATACTTGATGCGCCATCAGGTTTTCGCGGTAAGTTGAGGCCTTATCAGGTTCGCGGGTTTTCCTGGCTTGTATTTCTGAGAAAACGGGGATTTGGAGCCTGTCTGGCTGATGACATGGGTTTGGGGAAAACCATTCAGCTTATTGCCCTTTTATTGTACGAAAGAGAGAAGCTGGGGGTAAAGGCCCCAACACTCCTTATATGCCCTACATCGGTGGTGGGCAACTGGAAGCGTGAAGTTGCGCGGTTTGCTCCGGACCTAAAGACATTTATCCATCACGGTGTGGATCGGGCGGTAGGGCAAGAGTTTGTTGAAAAAGTTTCGGAGTATGATCTGGTAATAAGTACATATAACCTGGTAAACAGGGATTGGGATACAATAGCGCCGGTTAACTGGGAGGGTATTGTACTTGATGAAGCGCAAAACATCAAAAATCCTTCCACCAAACAGGCGCAGGGGATCCGGAAATTGAAGAGCAAATACAGAATAGCCTTAACCGGAACTCCCATAGAGAACCGGCTTATGGAGCTGTGGTCGATAATGGATTTTCTGAATCCGGGGTACCTGGGGGGGCGTAAGAACTTTTATAATAAATTTGTTATACCCATAGAAAGATACGGGGATGAAGAACCTGCCTGGCAGTTAAAACAGCTTATTCAGCCCTTTATTTTAAGACGGACCAAGACCGATCCCACCATCATTAAGGATCTGCCCCTTAAGCAGGAAAACAAGATTTATTGCGCATTGACAAGGGAACAGGCAACTCTGTATCAAGGAGTGGTTGATGATATTATGGACCATATTGGTACTTCAGCCGGTATGGAACGCAGGGGTTTAATTTTATCAGGCCTCACCAGGCTAAAACAGATTTGCAATCATCCTGCGCTGTTTCTGGGTGATAATAGTTCTCTGGATAACAGATCGGGTAAGCTGATACGTTTGATTGAAATGCTGTACGAGGTATTGAGTGAGGGGGACAAAGCTCTTGTATTTACCCAGTATGCTAAAATGGGAAGAATGCTTCAGGCATATCTGCAGAGGTATTTTAAACGGGAAGTGCTTTTCCTACACGGAGGTGTGCCCAAGGACAAACGGGATAATATGCTTAAAAGGTTTGAAAGTACTGACGGTCCGGATATATTTGTACTGTCATTAAGGGCCGGGGGAGTGGGATTAAATCTGACTCAGGCGAATCATGTCTTTCACTTTGACAGATGGTGGAATCCTGCTGTGGAGGACCAGGCTACAGACCGGGCTTTTAGAATCGGTCAAAAAAAGAATGTTCAGGTGCATAAATTCATCTGCCAGGGGACACTGGAAGAAAAAATTGATCTGCTTATTGAAAGAAAGAAGGAACTGGCTGATAAAGTGGTGGGAACCAGAGAAACCTGGCTTACTGAATTGAGCGACGATGAGCTGAGGAGACTGTTTACCCTTGAACATGATGCTGTAAGAAATGAGTGATAGGGAGGACGTACGATGGCTTCAAGAGGAAGAAAGACCTTAAGAACCAGCTGGTGGGCACAGCAGTGGTTAAAAAACCTGGAATCATTCGGATTGGCCGGCCGATCCAGCCGGGTTAGGAGCTATGTAAGAAACGGAAACATCCAGGATATTATTATAAGCTCCGGAAGTATAACGGCGAATGTGAAAGGAAACAGGAAGGATCCCTATAAGGTTGATATCGCATTAAAGACCTTGTCACCGGATGAATGGGAGAAGGTATTGGATGCTCTGGCTGGTAAGGCAATATATTCAGCAAAGATGCTGGCCGGTGAAATGCCGGATAATATTGAGGAGGTATTTTCTGCACTGGATGTATCGCTGTTCCCGGCATCGGCTAATGATTTATCTGCCCGCTGTACCTGTGAAGACTGGCCTGAACCCTGCAGACATATGGCAGTAGTGTGTTATGCTCTGGCTTTGGAGTTTGCCCGTAATCCCTTTGTGCTGTTTAAGTTAAGGGGAATGGATAAGGAGCAGATAATAGAAGCTATTCGCAAGAGAAGGACGAAGGATACCGGAACCCTGGCCGTTGGGGACGCAAAAAAAGTGGCTGAGGCTGAGGAATTGTCTCAGTCAATGGAACAGGACTACAATTCCCAGCCGGTTTCTCAGTCTGGTGTTAATTACTGGACGGGCAGAATGAAAAATTGTGATATAAAGATTGTTATAGAACCGCCGCTGGTTGAACAGTCCATACTGAAGAGGCTGGGAGAACCCCTATTTTTTGCTGGAAGAATGGATATGATGAGGCAGTTGGAAAGGGATTATAAGAAGATTCTTTTTAAAGCTATTACCGTTAGTCATAAAGAATAAAAGGCATAATATGGGATATTCAAACCCCATATTATGCCTTTAAATTTAAACCGCATCTATTAAAGTCCTCTCCATTACAGAACACCGATATCACTAATCAGGCCTGTTTTTTTGAGGGACACAAGCCTTTCCAGGAACAACCCTTACAGCCGGCGCAGCTAAATGGCTGCCGGAGCAGGGTGTGGCACCTGGGACACCGGTCGTATTTATCTATATCTACCAGCATTTTGCATGTTGTACATTCTATATGCATAATCAACACTCCTTATATAAGCCCGTAATTCCCTATATTATAAATTGCGCTACAATTCCCGCTGTCAAAAATGAAATAACAAAACTTCCTAACCATATCACCAGCGATTCTTTCCATGTTCTTTCCTTGAATATTACCATAACTGCAGCGATACAGGGAACAAACAGGGTAATGGCAATCAACGCTATCAATATCTGTGAAGGGTTGAGCATTCCCCTGGATACCATATCGTTTAATCCTGCTGCTCCGAAGTCCCTGCGAATTATGCCCATGATAAAGGCGACGGCCGTTTCTTTCGGGAGCTTCAGAAAACCTTCCGTGATAGGTGCAAAAGCGTTGGATATCACATCCAGAATTCCTGTATACTGAAGCACCGTGATTATTGCAGCTCCGAGGACGAAAAGAGGACCGGCCTCCAGAATAAACGCCTTTGATTTGATGTATGTCTTTTTTAATACATTTACCGGTCTTGGAATGCGTAGGGGAGGGAGGTCGATCATCAGATCGGTGGATTTACCCGGTAAAATCTTGTTTAAAATGGTCCCCGACAATACAAAGACCAGTAATATAACGAATACGTACATGAGAATCATCCTGGCACCCAGAGGTGCGATAAGGCCGGCTATAACACCCAGCTGAGCAGAGCAGGGTATTGTTAGGCCCAAAAGGGCGGTTGCAATGAACCTTTCCCGTTTAGATCCCAGCACCCTGGTGGTGATTGTGGCCATTGTAACGCAGCCGAAACCTAGAATTATGGGAATGATAGCGCGTCCGTTCAAGCCAATTGAATTGAGGCTGCGGTCAGTAAGCACTGCAACCCTGGGAAGGTATCCCGAATCTTCCATTATGGACAGCACAAAGTAAAACCCTACTACAAGAGGCAGTAAAAGACCGAACACATATATGGGTGCCATGGTCAAAACCCCGAACTCACCGATAAGGAACTGACCTAAAAAGCTGTCCATACCAATAAGGGGTTCAAGGAGGTTTACGATGAAGTTATAATAATATTCGCCCATTATAATCTCTTCGGTCCATTCCACCACAGTTTGGGCAATAAATTCTCCTACAAATTTATAGGTAAGCCAGAGGACGACTGCCAGTACGGGGAATCCTACGATTGGAGACAGCAGCCATCTTCCTAATTTTATTGAGAAGGAAGCTTCCTTATTTGTGTGTTGCACAACTTTATCGGTTATTTGGTTTACTCTTGCCCGTCTTGCCTCATATATCTTTTCCCGCATACCTTCGGTTTGGCTAATGTTATGTCTTTCAAGGATGTTTTCATCCTCTTCCAGTACTAACAGAGCTTCAGAGTCTTCATCCACTAGGCTGCGGACCTTTGGCAGATGTTCCATTACTATTGGTATACGGTTTCCGACTCGTGCATGATCCAATGCTTTCTTTAACTCTTCTAAACCTTCTCCTTTGATAATAGTGGTTGGGATAACAGGGACACCCAGCTGGTGTGACAGCTCGTCCACGTCTATTTGTATACCGTTCTTCCTGACTTCGTCCATCATGTTCAGAGCTACTACAACAGGTTTCCCCATATCAATGATCTGCTGTGTTAAGAAAAGATCCCGCTCAATATGTAGGGCGTCCACTACGTTTAAAATGACATCGGCATAAAGGATAACATCTCTGGCTACCCGTTCTTCGTCATTAAATGAGGATACCCCATATACACCCGGAGTATCCATAACAACCATATCATTATATCTCCCGGAACTGATATCTACAGTCGTCCCCGGGAAATTTGATACATCCACATATATACCTGTAAGTGCATTAAAGAAAAGGGACTTTCCTACGTTGGGATTTCCTACAAGAACAAGTTTTCGAGCGCCTTTGTTTATATCTATCTGCTCCGTCAAATTATGGCATTGCACTGCTGTGACCTCCTTGAATATTTTATGTTGAGTTTTGCTATAACTATAAAACCTGAATTGCTATTTTCTTCGCCAATCCTCTGCCTATAGCAATTTCCTGCATTTTGTTTTGGATAATAATGGGACCGCCAGGCAGCTTGCCGGTGCAAGTCAACTTAGCCCCTTTATATATACCTAAACGTATTGCCTGATTACTTATATCGCGATCTGCTATAGATACTACCTGAAACCTTTGTCCATTGGATGCTTGATCAAGAGTCATTTTTCCGGCCTCCTTCAATAACGATAATCATTCTCAATAA
>ERZ773359.3921-NODE-3921-length-16318-cov-10.080366_pt1 | contig 16318 bp, 15 predicted proteins | sample MGYA00374955_ERZ773359 | MGnify/ENA primary metagenome ERZ773359 (study PRJEB29098, sample SAMN04486028) | biogas fermenter metagenome | study: EMG produced TPA metagenomics assembly of the Biogas fermentation microbial communities from Germany - Plant 4 DNA1... | reverse complement strand
CCCGGGTATCATTGAAGACCATCAGGTCCCCCGGTTGCAGCCAAGCCCCGATCTGGGGAAAAGTCGTATGGTGCCATGTTCCCGCCGTTTTCTCCACCACCATTAGCCGCGAGTGGTCCCGCTGTGCTAAAGGTTCTTGCGCAATCAATTCCTCAGGTAGCTGGTAATCAAAATCCGCAACTTGCAAAAAACTACGCTCCCTCTCTCCAGTCGATCTGCGGTTTTACTGTTCCCGCTCGATATAGCCCAACTCCCGCAAGGCCGGGAGGGAGTTCCGCCAGTCTTTTCTGGTCTTCACCCACAGATCGAGATAGACTTTTTTCCCTAAAAACTCCTCAATCTGCCCCCGGGACAGCTGGCCGATGTTTTTCAATAAGCTTCCTTCCCGCCCAATCACGATCTTCTTCTGCGACTCTTTTTCCACCAAAATACTGACCCGGATATAAACCATGCCGTTGGGGCGCTCTTTCATCTCCTCCATCACCACAGCGGTGGAATGGGGGATCTCTTCCTGAGCCAGGTTTAAGACGGCTTCACGGATATACTCGGTGATGATAAAAGACTCGGGGCGGTCGGTGATCATCTCTTCCGGATAGTACTGGGGCCCCTCCGGTACGGCCTTTTCCAAACGGGTCAGAAGCTCCGGAAGGCCTTCTCCCGTTAAGGCCGAAACCTGCACCCAGGGCCAGTCTGCCACCGCCATTTGGGCCAGAAACTCCTCCGGTGTACTCGCCGGCTTCAGGTCACTTTTATTGAACGCCACCAAAACGGGGCGACCGCTCTTTTTCAACGCCTCCGCTACCCAGGCATCCCCACGGCCCGGCGGTTGGGTGGCGTCGACCAGCCAGAGCAGTACATCCACAAGCTTAAAGGTGGTTAAAGCCATTTTGTTCATCTGTTCCCCTAATTTATGTAAGGGCTTATGGATGCCAGGTGTGTCGTAAAAGATCAGTTGCGCCCGGTCGGTCGTGAGGATTACCCGAATCCGTTCGCGGGTGGTTTGCGGTTTTGTCGAAACGATCAACAGTTTCTCCCCTGCCAGCTTGTTCAGTAACGTGGATTTCCCCACATTGGGTCGGCCGATTACCCCGATGAACCCAGACCGATATTCCTTCATGCCATCTCTCCTCAAACCCATGTTAGCGTTAGTTTGCTTCCTCGTCACGGAAATAATCTTTGTTAAAAGCATAAGGCAGATATTCATCCAAGCTCCCCTTACGCACTTTGCCGTCAAGGTTCGCCATGATCAGGGGGAGCTCAGGCGCAAATTCCGCTAAGAACTGCCGACAAATTCCACAGGGCGACCCGGGTTCTGGGCTGTCGGCGACCACCGCCATGGCCACAAAGTCCGTCTCCCCCGCGGCGATGGCCCGGACAACGGCCACCCGTTCGGCACAGATCGCCGCTCCGTAGGAAGCATTTTCGATGTTACAACCACCGTAGATCCGGCCACTCTTGGTCAAAAGCGCCGCCCCCACCTGGTAACCGGAGTAGGGCGCATACGCTTGTAACCGGACCTGCTTTGCCTCCTCCAGTAGACGCTGGATTTGTTCCGCACTGACCATGTAAAAATTTTTGTCCTCCATTCCGATCAACCCCACTTCTGATATAACTGAAAGATTAGTACCGTCACCAAAACCCCCAAAAAACTACCGATGATCACTTCTGCTACATTGTGAATCCCGCCTTCAACCCGGCTCTGGACCACCATAAAACCCAGGAACAAAGCAAGGCTGGCCACAAGACCGTCTTTACTGATCATGATAATCGCAGTGACAAGCGCGAAGGCAACCGCCGCATGCCCGCTGGGCATCCCCCCCGATAAGGGCCGTCCGGTCCCGGTCGACACCTTAAGAACCACCACCGCCAGGACGACCAGGCCTACGGCGATTAAAGTGAGATGGGCCGGGGAATTGATTACACTATCAATCAACTTCGGTAAGACCGGGTTCAATTTAGGAAACAAAACAAGATAGGCGATGACCAGGGCATTGACGGCGGCGAGCAAAACCGCGCCCGCCGCCACATCTTTCGCTACCGCCGCTAAAGGATGATAGCGGGGTGAGATCAGATCGATCGCCGCTTCAATGGCCGTATTGAAAGCCTCCGTCACCAGTACAAAGACGATGGCTAACACCACAAAGAGAAATTCCGTCTTCGTCAGGTGTAATCCCAGACTGAGGGCTAGGACCAGAATCGCCGCTAAACAATGTATCCTGAAGTTACGCTGGGTCCGAAAACAATAGACTAAACCATCGATCGCCCGGTTAAAACTTTCCAGAAGATTTTTATTCTTCATCAGTCCGACCCCAGCCTGCTTCCACCAGAAACTGCTCCTCCGCACGGCGCATCTGCCTTTGCTCCTCTGTGGTCTGGTGGTCATAGCCCAGCAAATGGAGGAGCCCATGGACGGCTAAATAAAGGATCTCCCGCGTACTTGAATGGCCATACTCCGCCGCCTGGCGAAGGGCAATGGGCAGACAGATGACCACATCACCCAGCAACTCCGGGGGAGAATCATTGTCTCCGTTTGGTTCCATTGGCACCAGCGGTTCCTCCTCGGCGAGGGCAAAAGAGAGCACATCGGTGGGCGCATCAACGCCACGCCATTCCCGGTTCAACTGGTGGATGGTCTCCTCATCGGTCAGGGTGACCCCAACTTCCGCCTCTTCCCGGCCATAGGCCTTCAGCACCCGCTGGGCGATGCTGACCAAAGCATCAAGCGTCTCTTTGCTCAGTTTTGGTTCCGTTATTTCTTGGTTGATGATTACCGCCATCCAACTTCTTCCTTTCTGTGGCCACGATCTCCGGGTATTTAATCCGGTGGTGAAAGATTCCGCCCAGAACCTTTAAAAAGGCGTTTTTAATCTTATCTAAATCCCGTAAAGTAAGATTAGTTTCATCCAGTTGTCCCGCTTCTAAACGTTCCTTAAGGATCTGGTTGACCAACGCTTCAAGGCGGGCCGAAGAGGGTTGCCCGATGGAGCGGGCCGCCGCCTCTACCGCATCGGCCAGCATGACAAGGGCCGCCTCTTTTGACTGGGGTTTTGGTCCGGAATAAGAGAAATCTGTCGCTTCCACCGACTCTTTTTCCTCCTGGACCTGCTCCGAAGCTTGTTGGTAGAAATAACGGATTAGATCGGTCCCATGGTGTTGCTCAATAATATCCGTTACAACCCGCGGTACCCCATAGGACTTGGCCAGTTCCATCCCATCCCGCACGTGAGAAGTGATGATCAAAGTGCTTAAACTAGGTGCGAGATTTTCATGGGGATTATCGTTGGTGATCTGGTTCTCCACAAAGAAGTAGGGGCGACGCAGTTTTCCCACATCATGATAGTAGGCCCCAACCCGTACCAGCAGGCTGTCGGCACCAATGGCATCGGCCGCCGCTTCCGCCAGGTTACCCACGAGGATACTATGGTGGTATGTCCCCGGCGCTTCGATCAACAACCGTTTCAGTAAAGGCATGTTTGGATTGGCCAGTTCCAACAGGCTGAGCGGTGAAGTTAAGCCAAAAAGATGTTCAAGGAAGGGCAAAAAGCCGTTGGCCAACGCCGTGGCAAGAATCCCATTGAAACCAGCAACTAACGCAAAAACAAGCATACTACTAAAGCGTTTGATTCCAAAGAGAAAACTCAAGGTTAACACCGTAAAAAGATTGATCCCCGCAAGGTAAAGGCCGCGCCGGATCATCTCTTTCCGTTGGTTCAGATTTAGCATTAAATAAATGGCCGCGGTCCCGTTGATGAAGTAAAAGACCGTTAGCGTCAGGTTAAAATCGAAGATCACACCCACCATCAGGCTGAGCAAAGCGTTAATCACCCACGCCAACTGTGGATCGCTCAAAAACACCAGGATAATACTGGCGAAGGAGAGCGGCACCAGGTATTCCAGCCAGTCGATATTCAAAAGGCTAATCGCTTTGGCCACCGCCAAGACGACCACCGCGACCAGGGCTAACAGATAAAGGTGCCGTTCTTCTTTGATGATCTCTTTCTTGAAGAAATAAATATAGATCAAACAGACCGCCATCAAGAGCAGGGAGAAGATGGCCAAACTGAAAAACATGAACACCCGGTTCCCACTGTTATCAATCAGGGCCACCTCCCGAAGGATCTGGATGTGCTCAGTGGTGACAATATCGCCTTCTTTCAGAATGAGTTGGCCCTTTTCGATCTTCACCGGTTCTACCTTACTCCGGGCCTCCTCCTGCAACTGCCGGATCTTCTCCTCATCCCGGGTCAGGTTGGGAAAGATCATCGCCGCGAGCAACTGCTGGATGACCGGTTGGTCCTGGGGTAAAACAAGAAAACGGTCATTACGGACAAAAGCACCAAGATCGGCCTGGACTGCTTCGATCGTTTGCGGGCCGATTTTGCGCTCGGTTTCCAAAGCAACAAAGACCTGGCGCAGACTCTTGACCATCCGGCTATAATCGGTGGTAGGCATGGTCAACACCAGATCAAGGGTTTCGTCGGAAACCTCCGCAAACTTCTCTTCTACTTTTTGGAGATCCTGACGAAAGGCCGGGCGAAGCGTATCCGGATCCGAATCCGGCTCCGCATCCGGCTCCGGTAAAGCGCCCTCCTCCATCTGCGGCTGGGTAAGAGTGCGGTATTCTTCAAACACAGCGACGATCTTATTGTAACGGGCCCCGGCTTCAACCCCGGCTTCAATACTGATCGTTTGGTACTCGAGTTTATCCTTGTTCTCCTCCACCACCCGAGCTGCCGCTTGCTCCCTTAGTTCCTCGGTCTTTTCTTTATTTTCAACGGTCCGTGGCGCTCTGATCTCCGTCCCAATATAGGGCTCTCCCAGTTCCACATCGATCGCCTTGGGTACCAGATCAATCTGTAAGATGGCAACGATAGCGATAAAACAAACAAAAACCAGGATCCGCTCACGAACCACCTTCTGTGCAAAAAAGTCTCGTACCCACAACCCTTTTGCCATTAAGCTCCGGTAACGTTTCCGTTTGGCGAAGCTTTTCTCGGCCGGTTGTGTTTCCTTACTCATTTCCGGGCCTCCTTTACGAACCGCGACTTCCGCTTTCTTCTCGTCGACGGTCGTACGCCTTAATTATCTTTTGTACCATTTCATGACGGACGACATCCCGCTCTCCCAGATAAACGAAGGCAATTCCGGCCACATCACGCAGCACTTCCGCTGCTTCCACCAATCCGGAAGCTTGTCCTTTCGGTAAATCAATCTGGGTAATATCCCCAGTAACTACGACTTTTGAGCCCCAACCCATACGGGTGAGGAACATCTTCATCTGCTCGGTCGTGGTGTTTTGGGCTTCGTCCAAAATTATAAAAGAATCGTCCAGCGTTCGCCCCCGCATATAAGCGAGGGGCGCGATCTCGATCACCCGACGCTCCATGTATCTTTGGTAAAGTTCCGCGCCTAGTATATCAAATAAAGCATCGGTCAACGGCCGCAGGTAAGGGTCGACCTTTTCCTGCAGGTCGCCGGGCAAAAAGCCCAGTTTCTCGCCGGCCTCCACCGCCGGTCTGGTTAGTACTAGGCGGTTCACCTGTTTGCTCTGTAAAGCTGCCACCGCCATCGCCACGGCCAGGTAGGTCTTACCGGTCCCCGCCGGTCCAATCCCAAAGGTTAAGACATGATCACGAATTGCTTCGATGTATGCCTTCTGGCCATAGGTCCGTGGGGTAATCCTCTTCCCCCGGTTCGTCACCTGAATCGGCGTTGCGGTAAAATCGACCTCCCCGTTTTCCTTCGGATCATTACGGCGTAGCACATCAACGGTGTAACGAATCTCATGGGGGCCGAGGACGGTCCCTTTCTCCGCCTGGCTACGCAACTGTTCTAAAACGGCAAGGGCATCATCGACCTTTTGCGCGTCACCTGCTAAAAACAGCGTGTTCCCCCGCGCCGAGAGCATCACATCCAGCGCGGCCGCTATATCCTTCAGGTTTTGGTCATATTCCCCGAAGAGAATCGGGGCAATCTTCGGGTCGATCTCTAGCGTTATCTCAGCATGACTCAAACTTTTTCTTACTCCTCCTTTAATCCGGGACCGCAATATTCTCTTTGGTCTCAATAATTAAACGGTAATTCAAGACCCCCGTTTCCAAGGCCCAAGTCTCCTGGACCCTTTCCGGCTGTACGCCGGTGGGCAGCACCGCTCCGATACGGGCTTCACCTTTTTGGCGCGCCTTCTGCAGGGCAATTTCGGGCGAAACTTGCACGGTGGTCCACTCTACTGTTTGGTAGGTATCCTTAATAATTTCGACTAAACTAAGGCTATTCCTTCCTGGGAATATTGTCTTCACCGCCCGGTCTTGGCAGACAAAGCCGTTCGCATCAACCGCCCCGCGGGAAAACAAGGGGAAAAGTCGGTTCCCAAAGCGCAAGCGGTAAACGATCTTTTGTCCACCACCCACTTTTGGCTCCAGGATGGCGAGGGGTTCATCAACTTCGATCTCATACCAAACCCGCGCCCGAACTTCCCCGGCGGCTTTAACCTTCTTAGTTTGGACCGATCCGTCAAGATGAACCCGTGTAGCCTCCCCTAAAATCAAGAGATCCCCACGGGAAACGGTATCCCCCACCCGGACTAACGGTGTTCCTTCGATCAACAGAATCTCCGTAATCAGCCCGTCCTTCACCGCCACTAGGTTCCCAGGTCCCTCATCAGCCGCCGGCGGCAGTCGTTTCTCCGCCACCACCACCTCGACGACTACCCCTTTAATCCGGATCGTCACCCAAACGATCTCCGGAAGCCGGATCCGGAGCTCGCGGATCAACCAGTCCCGCTGCGGTGTAATCTCCCGGCGGGGCACCCCGGGCGCTAAGCCCAGAACGGCCAGATGGTGCCGGATCAGGTTTGGGTCCAGCTTCTCGACACCGGTGACCTCAACAAACCAGATGAAGGAAGAAAGGGTCAATAGCAAACTGAGAAACAAAGCCATCCCCAGCAGCCAGCCCTTTTTCCGCCATACCCTTTTCCACAGAAACGGCCAGCCCTTTTTCCGCAAAATCTTCCCTTTGGTTCCGGTGCGAAAAAAATAGGGACGGAGCTTTGCATATTGGTGGGCGTGCATTTTGAAGAGGATCGTCCCGGGGGCCTTCTTGTCAATGTCCCAGAAAACAACCCCACCGGCAATTCCCCGGTTGAGCAGCTCTTCACTGTGGGCTCCTTTTACCATCGCCACCAGATAGCCCTGGAAGAAGGCGTTTAGGCGTTGGGAAATCATGGTTCTTCCCCCTGCCCGCCCCATTCGACTTTGGCGATCCGACCGTCGATCTCCACTTGGTCGGTGGTGATCAGCTTTATATTTAACGCTTCCCCGCTCACCGTAAGGAGCCCCACCGTCGTCTGCAGGCATACCTCGGTACGGCTATACAGCTTTAGCCCCCGGTGGTTCTCCACCACCAACTGCTGATCGCCGGTCAGGATTAAGCGGGGCAGGTCTAGCACCACATCGGATGGTAACTCAAAATATTCGGCAATTTTTGCACTGAAACGGCCTTTTTTCTTTTGCCCTCCCACGTTTACCATCCTTTCCTCTCTGCTTTTACCAAATTATGCTTTGACTCAAAAGAAAATGAGTGGAATCGGAATGGTTTCGTCTGGGAATCGGCTTAATTGAGATGATCGGCCCGCCACTTCTGGAGGTAACGCAAGATCAGATCTTTACGGTTCCGTGCCGGATCCTCCGTCACCCAATGGAAGAGGTCATTTAACACCGCACCCACCTTTGGCCCAGGCGGTAAGCCCAGAAAAGCCATCACTTCGCGGCCATCAACGGCTAAATCCTTCCGCGTAAAAACAGTCTCTCCCGCCAAAAGCGCCTGGACCCGCCGGCTAAACTGGGCTAAACTCTCTTGCGCCCGGTAGGTGGGTCCACCGGTACCGACAATATCAGCCCGTCTTAACTCCAAAAGATCGACCATGTTCTCTGGTCCAACTCTACCGACCAACCGCCGGAGGGCAGCATCGGTCAGCCAGGGGTCGGCGGGGAACATGTGCCAGCGGATTAAGGTTAGCACCTTCTGCCGAAAGGCATTGGAAAAGCGGAGCCGTTCCAGAATTCCAGCGGCCAGTTCTTGGCCGACCTTTTCATGGCCATAATAGCGGATCCGGTCCCCACCCACTTGCCGGGTGGTCGCTTTCCCCAGATCGTGGAGAAAAGCGGCCCAGCGTAGTTCCGCCGTTGGCTTGATCGCCTGCACCGTCGCCACCAAGTGGGTAAAGAGCGAGGCATCGGTGGTCCAGATGGCCTTAAACTCCGGTATAATCGCGGTCAGTAAACCGCTACGGGCCATCCCCTTCAGGCCCCGGGCCGGCTCCACACCAACCAGAAGCTTCGTCATTTCATCCCGGATCCGTTCACCGCTGATCTTGTTAATCGCTTCCGCTTCGATCCCCTGCTCTGTCGCGGCTGCTCCCCGGAACCCCAAAGTCGACTGAAAACGGTAGAAGCGGAGCATACGCAGGGGGTCTTCCTGAAAACGGGCGGCGGGTTCGCCCACGGCCTTGACCAGGCGTCGTTTCAAGGCCCACACCCCGTGGTATGGATCGACCAAACGCCGCGCGACCGGATCCATGGCAAGCGCATTAATGGTGAAATCCCGCCGTGCCAGATCGGCCACCAGGTCCGGGGTGAACTCGACCCAATCGGGGCGGCGCCCGTCACTATAGCCCCCTTCCTGACGAAAGGTGGTGACCTCCAACTGCTGGTCACCGATGAGCACACCCACCGTGCCAAACTTTTCTCCCAACGCGATGGTACGGTCAAAGAGGGCCTTTACTTCCTCCGGCCGGGCGTCAGTGGCTATATCCCAGTCCTGCGGCGGGCAGCCCCGTAAAAGGTCTCGAGGCGCGCCCCCAACCAGATAGGCCTGATAACCCCCGCTTTGTAACCGCTGCAGAACGGTAAAGACTTCCGCCGGAATCCTCCGACAAAGCTGGGGCCACTTTCCCCACCTCAGCACTGCACGGACCTCCCTCCTTGACCATTAAACCATCCAACCAAGGTTTTTACATTTGAAAATACTTTTTCCTACGTAATTCGAGGAAACCTTCACAAAACGCCCGAGTAGAACTCACGAGTAGACTGATCGAACACAGCACCAACTTAACGCTCTACACAAACGCCAATCTTAAGTCCGGCGCTTGCCCCAGCAAGCATAAAACGGTTCACACCGCATATCAATAAGTAACGATTAAATGGTGCGGCGGTGAGCACTTCCCATGCGAATCATCATCCTCCGAAAAGAAAGGTTCCTGCTCTTCCTCTCTCTCTTCACCGTCCTGGGCGGCCTGCTTTTTCTCTTCCCCTTTCTATACCGGGTCATTCCGGCCCGGAGTAGACTTGGTCAGACCACCATTCTGCTTGATCCGGGCCACGGGGGGATCGACGGGGGGACGCAGGACCGCGCCGGTAATTTAGAGAAAGACATCAACCTGGCAATCGCCCACAAAATCCGCGCACAGCTTACCCAGTGCGGGGTCAATGTCGTTATGACCAGAGAAGAAGATACGGAACTCGCCCCTTACCAACCGGGACGCGGCGGTCGCCACCGGCGTGATTTAACCGCCCGGATTGAACGGGCAAGGAGCGCAAAAGCCCTCTATTTAGTGAGTATTCATTGCGATTGGTCGACCGCGGCCACACGCCGCGGCATGGTCGCTTTTTATTATTACCGGAATCCAGTGGGGAAAAATCTCGCCCTGAGTATCCAAGAGGAGTTAAATAAGATCCAACCGCAGCCGCAAAAGGCCGCCCCGGGCAAGTATTTTCTCTTGGAGCAACCCGGGATCAACGGGGTCATCGTCGAAGTGGGCTTCCTCTCCCATCCGGAAGAAGCCGCCCTGCTCCAACAGGCCGACTACCAAGAAAAGGTCGCCTTCGCCATCGCCCAAGGTATCCTGCGGGCGCTCCCGACGACCGCCGCTCATCCTTCCCCAGCCTCGTCTCCGCCTTAAACCCCTCCGCGGCGGGCTCGACTATAGTTCCCCACTGTAAGCTGAGGAAATTCCCGCTTCAACTCCGCGAGAAAACCGGCAATCCCCAGCGTTTCCCCGGCGGGTTCCAGGTTTTCCTGGCGGAGGCGCGCCCACACATAATCCGGGTCAATATTGAGGTTGCGGATCTGAATCATCCCCACCGGGTACTCGCGAAGAAAGGCAAAAAGCTTTTCAACCTGTGCTTCCTGGTCCGTAAAACCGGGCAAAGTCAACAAGTTCAAAGAGACAAAGACCCCATGCCGGTCCAACCGGCGAATGGCCTCTCCAACGTGGTCGAGGGTATAACCCTGGGGTTGGTGGTAAAACCGGTAATAGTCCGGATCAGCCGAGAAAAGACTGATCCGCGCCGTGTTCAGACCGGCGATCGCCAGCTCCTCCAGGACCATCGGCAGACCGGCGTTGGTATTGATATTGATGGTTCCCGCTTCTGTTTTTCGGCGCATGATGGTGATCGCCTCTTTGATCACTTTCCCGGCAAGAAGCGGTTCCCCTTCGCACCCCTGGCCAAAGCTGAGGATCGCCTCGTCTGTAGCCAGATGCGGCAGGCCAATCTCGACCACCTCTTCTACTGTCGGCACAAAAGCAATCCGCTCCTGGGGGGAGGGACAACACTCGGAGACTTGCTTGGAAATGCACCCCAGGCACTGGGCGTTACAGGACGGTGAAACCGGGACCCCGCCCTCCCAACGTCCGTAAAAGATGTTCTGCGCCGTAAAACAGTGATATTCTTTGGCACAATGGGCCAATTGTTTTAGAATTCGGTTCTCCGGGTGCGCCGCTAATTTCGCCGCGATCAAACCGGAGAGTTCTGGTGTGTTATAGAATTGCGGATCCCATTTCGCAAGCTCATCGGTGCGCCGGGCCGCAACCCAAAGTTCCCCGTCTTTAAACGCCACCGCCGTATAGCCAAATAAGGGGAGACGGGGCGCGGTTTCTTCCCGCTGGTAAGCGGGTAAAAACAACCGGGTATAACCTTGAGGCAGGATCGCCGCCACCGCCGTGACCCCCTTTTCGGCGATGAACTCTACCGTGCCCTCCCCCGCGAGACCCAACGGGGCCCGTCCGGGGAGATAAAAGAGGGTCGCCCCGGCGGGCAGCGGAATCAGATCTTCCGCGCTCAGCTCCCAATACTCCTCCCCGTTTGTCCCCAAAGCGGTCAGTTCCGAATCGAACTCCAGCTCCCCGTGGGCGGTGGCATAAACCACATTAATCTTTCTCTCCATGGTGTCTCTCCCATTTTGCTTTTTTGCCCCAAAAGATGGAAGAAGGAGGGTTAACAACCGCCCCTCCCCTCCATGGCCGTCCGCTCAGCCAAAATATTTAAGCAACAATGCTAAATCCAGTTCCGGGTAGACCGGAAAACGGGAAAGTAAAGTCTGCACGCGGTCCCGGACCCCCGCTTTTACCTGGTCATCCAGTTTGTACCGGGCTTTACTGGGTTGGCCCGCCTTGGCACCCTTTTCGATCGTTTCTGGTTTTGTATTACTCAAGATCTGGTGGAGACAAGCCGCAATCTCTTTCATTTCGGCCGGACCCATCCCCAATGTGGAGACAGCCGGCGTTCCCAACCGCAACCCGCTGGTGTACCAGGGGCCATTGGAATCGTTGGGTAAAGAGTTCCGGTTCAAGGTGATCCCGCACTCGCGGACTGCACTCTCGGCCTGCCGGCCAGTAAGGCCAAAGGGACGCACATCGATCAGCAAAAGGTGGTTGTCGGTTCCACCGGTGGCGACCTTCATCCCCTGCGCCAAACAAGCCTCGGCCAGACTCCGGGCGTTCTCCACGATCCGTTGGGCGTAGGCCTTAAACTCCGCCGTATTGGCTTCCGTCAAAGCCACCGCTTTGGCCGCCATGACATGGGGGAGCGGACCGCCGATCACCAGGGGACAACCCTTATCCACATGCTCCGCGTATTCATTGGTGCAGAGGATCAGCCCGCCGCGCGGACCCCGCAAGGTTTTATGGGTTGTGGTCGTCACCACGTGGGCATGGGCAACCGGATTATAATCACCGGTAAAGACACCTCCCGCCACCAAACCGGCAAAGTGGGCCATATCAACCATCAGCACCGCCCCAACGTCATCCGCAATCCGGCGCATCCGTTTAAAGTTGATCGCGCGCGGGTAAGCACTATAGCCCGCGAGCAAAATAAGGGGTTTAATCTCCGCCGCCTGCCGAGCGAGGGCATCATAATCAAGCAGACCGGATTCGGGATCAACCCCGTAACTAAAAGCCTCAAACATTTGGGCGGAGACATTGTGGCGGTAACCGTGGGTGAGGTGCCCGCCCGCATAATAATCCATCCCTAAGAGCCGCTGGTTTCCTAAGAGGTGGCGGAGTTTGTTCCAGTCTTCATCCTTTAGTTGACTGGGATCTTTAACCCCCCAATCTTCCAGGGTTGGGGTTTTCACTTTCGCATTGAGGATCGCCCAGAAGGCAATCAAGTTGGCATCAGCACCGCTATGGGGCTGTACATAGGCATGTTCGGCCCCGAACAAACGGCAAGCCTCCGCGACGGCATAACTTTCTACCTGGTCTATATTGTCACAACCGGCGTAAAACCGGTGAAACGGATATCCTTCCGCATACTTATCCGTTAGGAGATTACCCATCGCCAGCTGGCAGGGGAGGGAAGAATAGTTCTCACTGGCAATCAGCTTCAAGTTGTTCCTTTGGTCACGTAACTCGTAAACGATATCCCGCGCAATGGCGGGCGCCACTTTCGCCACTTCTTCCAGACTGGCGAGATAAGCCAGGAACCCTGTGTTTAAAGCAACCGGATCGGTTGCCGCTAAATACTCATTGAGGGCTGAATTCTTCATCGTCGCTCTTTACTCCTCACTTTCTTCATAAACCGATTCTTATTCTCAAAATTATATCATCTCTCGTTTATTTGTCAATTTGCCATCGAAACCAACTCGCTACAGGGTTGTAAACATTTGTGGTTATAACCTTCGCCATTCGTTAATACTTTTGACAAAGGGTTAAGTCGATCTAGCGCGAATATAATCTTAAAATATGAACAAAATTATTCCTTTGCCCGGATTGTAAGGAGGATCATTATTTATGAAGAGAATCGTCTTAACCGGTGGCGGCACGGCTGGCCATGTCATGCCCAACCTGGCCCTGCTCCCGAAACTACGCAATAGAGGATGGGAAGTACTTTACGTTGGCAGTTATGATGGAATGGAAAGAGCGTTGATCGAAGACCAGCAAATCCCCTACTACCCGGTGGCCACCGGTAAATTCCGGCGTTACCTTTCCACACAAAATCTAACCGATCCGTTCCGGGTGGTAAAAGGATTGTTCCAGTCCTACCGCTTATTGAAAAAACTCCGTCCCCAGGTGGTCTTCTCCAAAGGGGGCTTTGTTGCGGTTCCGGTAACCATCGGGGCCTGGCTGAACCGGATCCCGGTCATCCTGCACGAATCGGATCTCACCCCTGGCCTCGCCAACCGGCTGGCCCTGCCGTTTGCAACCGCCGTCTGTGCCACTTTTCCCGAAACCATCAAACACCTTCCCGCCGACAAGCGGATCCTGACCGGAAACCCCATCCGGCCCGAACTTTTGACTGGCCGCAGAGAACAGGGGCTAAAGCTTTGCGGTTTTACCCCGGATAAGCCTGTCTTGCTCGTCATGGGGGGCAGTCTCGGTTCGGTGACCATTAATAAATTAATCCGGGCAATTCTCCCGGATCTCTTGCTCCAATACCAGGTTGCTCATATCTGCGGTCAGGGAAATGTCGACCCCAGTTTGGACGGGTATAAGGGATACAAACAGTTTGCCTTTGTCGGGCCAGAACTCCCCCACATCATGGCCGCCGCCGATCTCTGCGTTTCCCGCGCCGGCGCCAATTTCCTCTTTGAACTGTTGGCCTTGAAAAAACCGCATCTCTTGATCCCGCTACCGAAAAGTTCCAGCCGGGGCGACCAGATCTTAAACGCCCAGTCTTTCAAGGGGCAGAACTTCAGTATGGTCTTGTACGAAGAGGAGATTAACGAAGCTCTCCTCAAAAAACAGATCGATCTACTTTATCAGAACCGGGAAGACTTTATCAAAGCGATGCGCGAAAGCAACCTGGCCGACGCGGCCAGCGAAATTATCAAGGTGATCGAAAAAACTGCAGTCCGTTCGCTCTAGGAAAAAATAAGAATTACCTATTATATAGGCTTAAGTTCACGGTAATCTGATCTCCTTCCGCCGGTTTCGTCATAAAATGAAGCGGGAGGTGATGAAGTGAGCAGCGCCTGTAGTGTATTACGCCGGATCGAAGAGGTCTCCCAAGCGGTCGCCGAATTTTTAGGCAATCCGGGGGCCCTTACCCCTGCCGTAGCTGCCGATCTCATTAATCGGATCGAGTTGATCCGCGGTGCCGTAAGATCATTACCCTTGGCTTCCGGGCCGAAAAACGATATCCTCCGTCGACTGAACCAAGCCCAATTCATTCTCCAAAACGGAACCTTGGGTCTTACCCCAATTGAACGGGTCTTGTCTGTATTACAGATTTTGCAGTTGTCCGCCTTTAAAGTTAAAAACCGAAAACTCCCGTGCCCACAAGGTTTCGTGACTGTCCATCCTTCAAACCGCTTTAACACCCTCTGTGCTTGTTGCTGATCCTCAACCTCCGCCTACTGGCGAAGGAGACACCACCCCCCGCCCTGCGGGGGGTTTTTATGCGCGCGTAGAGAATAATGCCTTGTGCTTTTATTACCCAAACTTAAGCCAGACGCAGAAACCACAGCGCATAATATAAGTAATTAATATTATTCCATCCCTTCTTGCTCTAGAGGAGCCTCCTCCTTCGCCCCCCGCGCAAAAAGGTTCCGGCCGTCGGGGTCGATCGCCACAATCAGCGGCATCTTTTCCACCTCTAAACGGTAGATGGCTTCCGGACCCAAGTCGGGGTAAGCTATAAGTTCGGCCTTTTTAACACACTGGGCCAGTAGCGCGGCAGCACCACCGGTCGCCACCAGGTAAGCAGCTTGGTGCCGTTGAATCGCCTGCACCACCTCTTGTGAACGTGGGCCTTTCCCGATCATGATCTTTAAACCTTGCTCTAGTAAAAGCGGGGTGTAAGGATCCATGCGGCTGCTGGTTGTCGGTCCACAGGAACCGATGATCTTCCCCGGCGGTGTGGGGCTGGGTCCGACGTAAAAGAGGGCTTGGTTCTCCAGCGCAAAGGGTAACGGTTCCCCTGCTTCCAACCGTGCCACAAGGCGCTGGTGGGCCGCATCACGGGCGGTATAGAGGACCCCCGATAAATTAACCAGGTCCCCACTGGCCAAAGTCGCCAGTTGTTCCTTACCGACCGGGGTTTGGAGTTCTCTAATCCTCACCATGGTTTTCTCACCTCACAAAATTGCGCTCCGGTGACGGGCAACATGACACTGGAGGTTAACCGCCACCGGGAGGGCGGCAATGTGGGTAGGGTAGGTCTCAATCTGCACCGCTAAAGCCGTTACTTTTCCGCCCAAACCCTGCGGTCCGATCCCGGTTTGGTTGATCAAAGCCAGCAGTTCCTTTTCCAGTTCAGCAACGGTCGGATCGGAGCTGGCAGTCCCCGCCGGGCGGATGAGGGCTGTCTTCGCCAGTAAAGCCGCCTTTTCCATCGTCCCGCCGATCCCAACCCCAACAATCACCGGCGGGCAGGCACAGCCCCCTGCCGCCGCCACCGTCTCGAGGACAAACCGTTTCACCCCTTCGATCCCGTCGGCCGGTTTCAACATCTTTAAGCGACTCATGTTTTCACTACCAGCCCCTTTGGGCGCAACAGTAATCTTCAAGCGATCCCCCGGTACCATCCGGGTGTGAATCACCGCTGGCGTATTATCGAAGGTGTTTATCCGGGTCAAGGGCGAAAGCACCGACTTCCGGAGATAGCCTTCCTGGTAGCCCCGGCGGACACCGGCGTTAACCGCAGCCTCCAAATCCCCACCGGTCAGATGCAGATCTTGGCCAATTTCCAAAAACACCACGCAGATCCCGGTGTCCTGGCAAATGGGTAGCTGCTCCCGGGCGGCCACCTCTAAATTCTCCAGTACTTGGTCAAGGATGAAACAGCCGAAAGCCGATTCTTCTTCGTTCCGGGCTTGTTCCAGTAAAGCACGGACATCCGCACTAAGTTCACGGCAGGCTTCAACACACAACTGTGCTACCGTCGCCGTGACCAGATCCACATTGAGCTTGCGCAAACCCATCCCCCCGTGATCCAACACTAAAAAACAAAAAACTGCAGGGTACCACCGGTACTTCTGCAGTGTGTCTTTCTTTATGGTGCCCAGGACCGGACTTGAACCGGTACGGTTGCCCATACGCCCC
>ERZ773359.3920-NODE-3920-length-16320-cov-5.248386_pt1 | contig 16320 bp, 16 predicted proteins | sample MGYA00374955_ERZ773359 | MGnify/ENA primary metagenome ERZ773359 (study PRJEB29098, sample SAMN04486028) | biogas fermenter metagenome | study: EMG produced TPA metagenomics assembly of the Biogas fermentation microbial communities from Germany - Plant 4 DNA1... | reverse complement strand
AAAACTTTACCTATATTGTACTATAAGAAAGACGGGCTTTTATAATAGAAACTTTTTCTTGTTTAAAACGTAACTTTTTTGTAAACATTTTTAACTACTTTGTAAATCACTGTCGATACAGAGCAGATACAATAAAAATAGTAAAAAAAGAAGGGATGTAGCAGATGCGGATGTCGTACAGTAGAAAACATAATGGTTTACCTTTGAAGTTGCTGCTGCTTTCTTTAATTGTTGCCGGCACCATTATTTTCCTTCCTGCTCAGACAGCAAGCGATGACGGTAATAATACCCCTATCGATCACCAGACGGAGACAGAATCCAATGAACAAAGGGAAGAAGTAGCGCTTGAAGAGGAATATGATTACAGTCAGCCTGTTCCTGCAACGCATGCTGCTGCAGATGACTTTTTCCGCGATGCAGTTTTTATCGGTGACTCGCGTACTGCCGGACTGCAAAAATTAGGTGGCTTAACTGAAGCTACTTATTATACAGCCATTGGTTTAAAGGTAGATACCATTTTTACCAAAGAAGTGGTAAACACAAAGGATGGCAGTAAAAAGACCATTATAACTGCCTTACGGCAGAAACCCTTTAAGAAAGTGTATATAATGCTGGGTATTAATGAATTAGGTTGGGCTTACAGTGATTTATTTATTGCAAAATATGAAGAGCTAATTGAGGAAATAAAAAAAATAGAACCGAAAGCGCAGATTTATGTACAATCCATTCTTCCGGTTTCGAAAAAGAAATCAGAGAGTGATCAAATTTATAATAATGCAAAAATTAGAGAGTATAATCAGTTAATCCAAAAAATGGCTGAAAAATACTCTGTTTATTATTTAAATGTAGCAGAATGTATGCTTGATCAGATGGGTAATTTGCCCGAGGAGGCCTCTGCCGATGGAGTTCACCTTAATAAGAAATATTGTGACTTGTGGATTGAATATTTGCGCACACATTATGTTAGTGAAAAATAAAAATAAAAGACGGTGGATAAAATGGATAAAAACTATAGACTAATATTAGCCTTTCTTTTAATAGCGGTTATACTTGGCGGCTGTCAAAAAAATACTGCCGGCATCACTCTTGATGTGGAGGAATGTGCGAACTTGCTGAAAGAAGCAATTACTTTTAGCGACACTTTGGCAGCTGTCTCTTCAGAGCTTATTACAACCATTTATCAAATAAAGCCAGAGGATGTAGTGACGCACAAAGTTTACGCCGGCACAGGAGCAACGGCAGAAGAAATTGCTGTTTTTGAAGCCGTTAATAATGAGGCTGCGCTAAGGATAGAAGAGGCGCTGCAGCGATATATTGCAGAACGAAAGGCCGCTTTTGCTGACTATTTGCCTTTGGAGCTGCCCAAACTGGAAGAGCCGTTTCTAAAGGTTGAGGGCAATTATGTTGTACTTTGTATCTCGGATCAAAATGAAACGGCAGCAGCTGTTTTAGATAAGCTTATTAACGACAAATAATAATGTGCCGATTAAATCAAGGGTAGTTTCACAATAATAAAAATTATCTCTCGCCTACAAGGACGGGAGATAATTTTTTACTTGAATGATCTTTTAAATCTTACTTACCGATAAGGATATCTTAAAAAAGATACTGGCAGATAACGCCGGCCAAAGCAGAAAAAGCGAGGACGGCAATGGGATGCAGGCGCGTAAGAATCAACAGCAGAAAAGCGCCGAGGGCAATGATAATTGAAGGTAGATCAATTAAGGCCGTACGGGTAATGAAGATGGCGGCTCCGGCAATAAGGCCGATTACGGCAGGCCGCAGTCCGGAAAATGCTGCCTGTACCCAACTGTTTTGATAAAAACGCTTAAACAGTGTGGCAGCCAAGAGCACCAGCAGGATAGAGGGTGTAATGACGCCAATAGTAGCTATGATTGACCCCATGACGCCGGCAACCCGATAACCGATAAAAGTGGCGGAGTTAATGGCAATGGGCCCCGGTGTCATTTCCGAGATGGCTAAGATATCTACAAATTCCGCTGAAGTGAGCCAGCCGCGGGCATTGATTATTTCATTTTCAATTAGTGAGAGCATTACATAGCCGCCGCCAATACTAAAAAAGCCCATTTTTGCAAAAGCCAGGTAAAGCTGCAGTAGGATCATTCGGTATCAGCCTCGCATTTCTTTTTTGTTTGTCTATAGTGTATATAATGACGTATTAAACCTATCAAACCCCCAGACAGGATCACTAAAATCGCATGTAGACCCAGAACTTCTGAAAATATAAGAAATAAAAAAGCCAAGGCGAGATTTAGTCGTTCTTTTATGACGGGCCTGCCTACTTTTAATACTGCAGCCGCAATTAGCGCCGCAATGGCAGGACGGATACCGGAAAAGGCAGCTTGCACTAATTTATATTCGGTAAAGTGAGTTAAAAAAGCGGCGATAAACAGAATAACAATATAAGAGGGCAGAACTGCCCCCAGCATGGAAATAACTGCTCCCATAAAACCGCGGACTTTATAACCAATAAAAATAGCGGTATTAACGGCAATTGCACCCGGCAAAGATTGTGTTACCGCCAGTGCATCAACAAATTCTTCGTCTGAAAGCCAGGAAAATCTTTCCACCACTTCTCGTTTAATGATGGGCAGCATGGCATACCCGCCACCAAAAGTTGTTGCTCCTATTTTAAAGAAAGTAAAAAACAGCTGCAGTAAACTATTAGTGTTCAATTTCAGTTTCACCTCATAAGCCGCTGGTTTTTTTCATATATTGCAGTGGGAGGGTCAGCTTTGCAGATTCTTTTTATTACTACTGCAAAAATTAAGCGCATTTTTTTCCTATTGTTATTAGTTATTGCATTTATTTTTATTGCTATGCTGCTGGCAAAAACTATTATACCTGTTGGCAATTTTACTACTGCTGGAAGTTTATCGTTACTAGATAAAACTATTGTTCTCGATCCGGGACATGGAGGATATGATCCCGGTGTCAGACACAATAATGTGGAAGAAAAAAAAATAGTTTTGGAGATTTCTTTACGCTTGCGTGATTATCTTCAGGCAGCCGGGGCAAAGGTAATATTAACGCGGGAGACAGATAAAGACTTCTTAACTGTTCCTACCGCAGGCCCCAAGAAGCAACAGGATATGAAAAACAGGATGCAAATTGTTACCGATGCAAACCCAGATCTATTTATTAGTGTTCATGCCAATGCTATAAATTCTTCCCGCTGGCGGGGTGCACAGGTCTTTCATAAAATTGAGCACGAACCCTCCAAAGCCGCAGCTGCTGCCGTACAGCAGGAACTAATCCGCGTTTTAGCCAATACTGACAGAGCAATTAAACCCGGTGACTTTTATGTCCTTAATGAAGCCGAGTGTACAGCAATTTTGGTAGAATGCGGTTTCATCTCCAATCCTGAGGAAGCCAGACTTTTGTCAGATCCGGCCTATCAAACAAAAGTGGCTTGGGCGATTTATATGGGTTTATTGCGCTACTGTCATGGTCTCATGTAGTATACAGTTCTGGTTTAAGAGGCAAATTCCTGTTTTGCAGCTAAATTCTAAACTGGAGGGTCTACTATGCCTACAGCAGCCATGATCGAAACAGTAAATGCTTTTTCAACTGAATTTGTCGGCGGCCCGGTTATGATTGCAGCAGTTTTGCTGACCGGTTTGTTTTTAACTCTGCGCACCAATTGGCTGCAGTTTCGCTGTTTTTTTCAGATGTGGCGCGAAACTGTCTTTAGCCTCTTGCAAAAACAGCAAGACGGCATAGGTGAGATCAGCTCCTTCCAGGCTTTAACTACTGCTTTGGCAGCAACTATTGGCACAGGCAATATGGCCGGAGTAGCCACAGCCATCATGTTGGGCGGCCCAGGCGCTATTTTTTGGATGTGGTTTTCCGGCTGCCTTGGGATGGTTACTAAATATGCAGAAGTAGTCTTGGCCGTTTATTTTCGCTATACCAAGCCGGATGGAACGGTTGTCGGAGGTCCAATGTATTTTTTAGCGCATGGTTTGCAAAGCAGGCTTTTGGCCATTGCTTTTGCGGCTTTTGGCGCACTGGCGGCTTTTGGGATCGGTAATCTTGTGCAGGCAAATTCCGTGGCCAATGCCGTGGAAGAAGCATTTAATTTTTCTCCGCTTGCAGCAGGGCTGCTAATGGCGATTATTACGGCTCTTGTCAGTATCGGCGGTATTCGTCGTATAGCTGCTTTTACTGAAAAAATGGTTCCCATAATGGCTTTTTTTTATATCATGAGCGCTCTTATAACTCTTTTTATTTTCCGGGAACAAATTCCCACGGCCTTTAGCCAAATAATTCAAAATGCTTTTACCGGCAGAGCAGCTGTAGGTGGTTTTACCGGTGCTACAATGCAGCAAGCATTTCGCTATGGTATAGCGCGTGGAATATTTACTAATGAGGCCGGCTTAGGCAGTGCTTCCATTGCTCACGCAGCGGCCCGCACAGATCATCCGGCTAGGCAGGGGCTTTGGGGGATGTTTGAAGTATTTGTTGATACTCATCTTATTTGTACGCTCACGGCATTAGTTATTCTAACGACGGGCAGTTGGACTACCGGCCTTGACGGCGCGGCACTAACCACCGCTGCATTTAGTCGTGCCCTGCCGCAACTGGGTGGTTACATTGTCGCTATAAGTATTGTTTTTTTTGCTTTTTCCACCATAATTTCCTGGTCATATTATGGAGAGAAGTGTTTTGAATATTTACTTGGCTCCCGTCCGATATTTATTTACCGATTGCTATGGATCGCCTTAATTCCTGTCGGTGCAATGGGCGGGCTGCGAACAATTTGGCAGTTGGCAGATACTTTAAATGGCTTAATGGCCATTCCCAATCTTATTGGTTTATTGTGTTTAAACGGTATAATAGTCCAATTAACGCGAAATTTTCGGGTAAAAAAATAGTTCCTGCGAGTTTAGGCAAAATATCTTTGATTTGGTTTTTCAAAGGAAGGTTTTTTGCAGATAATTAGCGAAAAACTAACATTAATAAAGAAAAAACGGAGGTGATGAGATGACGCAGATTCTCCAGATCATCAGTACGTTTAGCTGGCGCAGTATTTTAGACATTGCCATCGTCACCTTTGTCTTTTATAAAGCAATTGTTTTAATTCGCGGCACACGTGCTGAGCAGCTTGTAAAGGGACTAGCTGTTCTGCTGATTGCCACTGTGGTAAGCCGACAGTTAAAACTTTATGCCTTTGACTGGCTGCTGACCAATTTTATGACCATGGGGATTGTAGCTATCCCCATAGTTTTTCAGCCTGAACTTAGACGAGCTCTGGAGACATTGGGAAGAGGCAAAATATTTACTCGCAGCAGTCAACTTTATGGTGATGCCGATTTCGACCGGATGTTGGAAGAAATAATTAAAGCCATCCAGGTATTAGTTAAGAAACGTGTTGGTGCCCTGATCGTTTTGGAAAGAGAAACAGGTTTAAACGAAATAGTAGAGACAGGCATAGTTATTGATGGACAAATTTCGGCTGAACTTTTAATTAATATTTTTATGCCTCGCAGTCCACTGCATGATGGTGCGCTTATTATCCGCGGCAACAGAATAATAGCTGCGGGCTGCTTTTTACCGCTGACGGAAAATCCTAATTTAAGTAAGGGATTGGGGACGCGCCATCGGGCGGCGCTGGGTCTTTCTGAACAATCAGATGCAATCTGCATTGTAGTTTCAGAAGAAACGGGTGTTGTCTCATTAACAAATGACGGTGAATTAACCCGCTATCTCGATGATACAACACTAAAACAGATGTTGATTAATCTCTGCAAGCCAACAACTAATCCCATCAGCAGTTTCTGGCAGTGGAGGTCGAGTTAAATGTTGGATCGTTTAAAAAATAATTTTGTGCTCAAACTGGCTGCATTTTTTATGGCAATAATTTTCTGGGCCTTTGTGACCGGAGATGCTGTCCGTGACAGTCTTCCCAATGAGATAACCATGACTTACAGCAATATACCTTTAGCGTGGTTAAATTTGGGCGCAGAGGTGGCCATTGCAGAGATTCCCGAGCAAGTTGAAGTAGTATTAAGGGGTCGTTCTAATGTTTTAAATAGTATGACGCCTCAAAATGTACAGGCCTTTGTGGATTTGCGCAATCTAGGGGTAGGACGGCATAGTATAACACCTCAGGTAGAAGTGCCTGCGGGAGTGACAGTGCTTTCCATTGAACCGCAGCAGGTGGTTGTGGAACTGGAAGAAATTCAATCTTTGCAAATACCGGTAGTATTGGATGTGATGGGAACACCTGCTGCAGGTTTTGTGATGGGGGAAGTAAAGATCAATCCCAGTTCCGTCTTTGTCAGGGGTGCCAAATCAGCTTTGCAAACTATAGAACGTGTTAGGGTAATTGTGAATATAAATGAAGCAGGAGAAAATTTAACACGTATTGTTCCGGTGCAGGCCGTAGACAGCAGTGGTCAGGTGGTGGAGGGTGTAGAAATTGCTCCGCAAGTTGTGGAGGTTTCCATTCCTCTTTCACAACCACGCAAAGAGGTGGAAATTGAGGTGCCTCTAGAGGGTGAACCTGCCGCAGGTTTTAAAGTGCAGGAGATTAAAGTCAATCCCCCGTCTGTCACTGTGGAAGCTGCTGAAGGTCAACTGAAAACAATAGATAAATTAATCACAGAACCGGCAGATATTACCGGTGCTACAGGGAATAAAACTTTTTCCTTAGCGCTAAAGATTCCGGAAAATGTAAAAACCCTCACAACAGAGGTAGAGGTGGAAATTATTATCGTACCAGAATGATTGTCAAAACTATAGAAGCTGTGCTATACTAAAATGTCCTGCCTGAAAGGAGGTGAAAAGATGGGAAAATTATTTGGTACAGACGGTATTCGTGGTGTGGCCAATAAGGATTTGACGCCTGAATTGGCATTTAAGATTGGTCGCATTGGTGCTTATGTGCTGCAGCAAAACAGTGGTAAAAATGCTTTCCTGCTTGCTCGTGATACTCGTATTTCCGGCTCAATGTTGGAAGGTGCATTAATTGCCGGCATTACTTCCGTCGGGGTTAATGTTTATAATGTCGGTGTTATTTCCACACCTGCCGCGGCCTATCTGGTAAGGCAGGTAGACGACTGCTGCGGTGGTGTCATGATTTCTGCTTCTCATAACCTTTATCCCGATAATGGCATAAAATTCTTTAATTGCGAAGGATTTAAACTGCCGGATGAAGTGGAAGAAGAAATAGAGAAGCTGTATTTCCAGGATAAAGATACACTGCCGCGCCCGGATGCTGACGCCCTTGGTCGTGTCCTGCACGATCCAACCGCCGGCGAACGTTATCTGCAGTATATACTTTCCACAGTTTCCTGCCGGCTTGATGGTTACCGTGTGGTGCTGGATTGTGCCAACGGAGCGGTATACAGCCTGGCACCAAAGGCATTTAAAGCTTTGGGAGCAGAAGTTATTTCGTGTAATGATTCTCCCAATGGTGTCAATATCAACCGTCATTGCGGTTCAACTTGCCCCGAAGCAATAATTTCGCTGGTGCAAAAGCACAAGGCTGACTTTGGTTTTACTTTTGACGGTGATGCAGATAGAGTGCTGGCGGCAGATAGCAATGGACAGCTTATTGACGGCGATGCAATCATGACAATCCTGGCAATTTATTTAAGGGAAAAAGGCCAGCTTAAAAAGAACACGCTTGTGGCCACTGTCATGAGCAACATGGGCTTGGAGAAGGCGGCGCAGGAACATGGATTTAAACTGCTGCGTACCAAAGTGGGAGACCGCTATGTGTTGGAAAGGATGCTGGCAGAAGGATGCATTCTTGGTGGTGAACAATCAGGCCATATCATTCTGCTGCAGCATAATACAACGGGAGACGGTCTGCTGACAGCACTGCATTTAGCCAATGTTATTGCCGAGAAAAAAATGCCGCTGGGTCAACTGGCTGCTGCTTATACGCGTTATCCACAGGTTTTGGTTAACTGCCGTGTTAAAAAAAGAGACGGCTGGGAGCAAAACCCGCGCATTCAGGCAGCTATACAGGCGACAGAAAAAAAATTAGCCGGTCAGGGTAGACTTCTAGTTCGTCCTTCCGGTACTGAACCGCTGATACGTGTAATGTTAGAGGGAACAAAGGAAACAGATTTGCAAATGATGGCTAATAACCTGGCACAAATCATCAAAAATGAACTTGCATAAGGGGGGATGCTCATTACAACTGAATATTAAGCGCCAGAACACCTTTGGGTGTTGACGAGGTGGAGGTTAATCGAAGATTCGGCGGATGCCTCCCGGTTGAGCTACGACCGTGAAAGAGCCCACAAAACCGAAAAGCGATTTTCGGGACAAAAGGTTCGGGTGCGATTTTGCCAGGTTAATTTGTCCGCAAATTAATAGACTATTCTTAACAGCTGCATTGCTGATGGAGGTTATTTATGCGCGTATATATAGTTGATGATTATGAGCAAATGAGTGTAAAAGCAGCACTAATTGTAGCCGGACAAATAACAATGAAGGCTGACAGCATTCTTGGCCTTTGCACAGGCAGTACACCGATTGGAATGTATAAAGAATTGGTAAAGCTGCATCAGCAAGGTTTGGATTTTAGTCACGTTATTACTTTTAATTTAGATGAATATTGGGGTTTATCTCCTGATAATGTTCAGAGTTACCATTATTTTATGCATGAAAACTTTTTTAAACATGTTAATGTAAAGCCGGAGAATATCCATATCCCCAATGGTTTGGCGGAAAATGTTGATGATGAATGCATACGCTATGAAGAAGCCATCAAGCAAGCAAATGGCCTGGATCTACAAGTATTGGGTATTGGTAGAAACGGGCATATAGGTTTTAACGAACCGTCAACCGTATTTATTGCTGAGACGCACTTGGTAGAATTGGACGCTGACACCATTAATGATAATGCTCGCTTTTTCCCTTCCCGGGAAGAAGTGCCGACCCGGGCCATTACTATGGGGATTAAAACAATTATGCAGGCAAAAAAAATACTGCTTTTGGCAAATGGCGAAGGGAAAGCACACGCCATCAAGGAAGCTGTAACGGGTGAAATAAACCCTGGCGTTCCCGCTTCTATTTTGCAGTTGCATCCAGACTGTACATTTATTATAGATAAAGCTGCTGCCAAGTATCTGTAGCTAAGTAAAACAAAAGTTGGGAAAGACATTTACGGTCTGATCCCAACTTTTTTATTATTAGCTTAAACAAAAAATTTGGTTTCTTGTAACAGCTTGCCGTTTCTATTAACAGAGACAACGGAATCTTGATAAGTGGTATCATTGGCGCCTTTTTTGACTACTAAAGAATTTTAACTAAAATAAATCATTCCTTGCTGCAATAGGAGATGCCCATTGTTTTTAAAGCTGGCCATAATTTTTTTGTGATTGCCTGCAGCTCTTATAGATGGTAAATTAAAATTAGGCAGATGTCGCCTTGCGGGCGGCTTAAGATTGGGAGGGTATGATGAGCAAAGTTTAATAACTGCAGAGGAATATCACGCAAAGCGCAAAAAAATAATTGATAGCATCTAGTTTTTTAAACTGCCATCTGTTTTGGGTAGCTATATAATTTTTTTTCTGCAAACGCACCGGCATTTTTTATGGTATAATAAATTTGTCAATGCTTGCAATTTTATGTAATTTGTTTGGGGATTACCATGAAAAAGATAGTAGCGTTGATTTGCCTGGCGGCGGTTTTCTTTGTTGGTTTCGGTAGTTTTGTTATTAATGAGACTGATGACCGCTTTCAAATTGAAGAAGACTTGCCGCTGCAGGTGGCAAGCCAGATGAAAAATTACATTACTTATGAGCAGATACCGCAGGATTTAATTAATGCCGTGATTTCAGTAGAAGATCAGAGATTTTTTTCTCATGCAGGAGTAGATTTTATTGGCTTGGGTAGAGCAATTCTGGTAAATATTAAAAGCGGCCGCTTTGTACAGGGCGGCAGTACCATTACACAGCAGTTGGCAAAAAATCTTTTTTTGTCACAGGAACAAACTATTACCAGAAAAATAAAAGAGTTATTTTTAACGCTGGCTTTGGAAAGGAATTACAGCAAAGAAGAAATATTGGAGATGTATTTGAATTATAGTTATTTTGGTGCCGGAGCTTATGGTATTGCAGAAGCTAGTGAGAAATTCTTTCAAAAAGATGTGAGCCAGTTAACTGTGGAGGAATGTGCTCTTTTGGCAGGGGTCTTAAAAGGGCCAAGTATTTATAATCCAATCATTTCCCTGGAAAAGGCACAAGAACGGCAGGCTATTGTCTTAAGTTTAATGAGGGAAAATGGTTATTTAGAATAAAACACGATAGTTTATGCTGGAAGTAATTCCAGTTTTTTTGTGGCCTGATATGACAAAAATTGTATCAGCAGCTTTCTGAATTAGATAAATTTGAGTCTAAAAAAGGTTTTGGAAAATTTATGTAGAAATTTATCTGGCTATGTAGGGGGAGTTTAGGCTAATGGAAAAAAGCTCATATTTAAAAATATTGGCATATGCCAGAGAGAGTAATGCTACGAATTTACATCTTGCGGCGGGAGCGGTTCCTCATATCAGGGTGGAGGGGAAGCTGCACCCTACTGCTTTTCCGCATGTTACTCCGGAGGATACCAAACAGATTGTGGAAGAGCTGCTTTCTGCAGATGAAAAAGAGAAGCTTGATAGTAAGCATTTTCTTAGCCTGCCTATATCCTTTAAAGGTATCGGCAGAGCGCGGGCCAATATTTACCTGCAGCGCAGTTCTTATTCTATTAATTTTAAACTGTTGGACAGGTTGGTAAAAACACCGGAGGAATTAGGTATTCCCGATGTGGTTATGGATTTGGCCGAGCAAAAAAATGGGCTCATTCTCGTTTGCGGCAGCAGATACAGCGGCATTTCCACCACCCGTGCCGCTTTAGTCAAAAGAATAAGTGAAACACGTGATTGTGTCATAATTACTGTTGAAGATCCCATAGAGTATTTATTTAAACATGATAAAGCCATTGTGAATCAAAAAGAAATTGGCATAGATGCAGCCAACTTCCCCGAAGGGATCTATTCTGCTATGCAGCAGGATGCTGATGTGATTATGATCAGTAATGCCGGTGAACCGGAGACTTTTGCTGCTGTTTTGGACGCTGCCGAGCATGGGCACCTGGTAATTGCTTCTTTACATACCGTTGGCACAGTGGAAACAATTCGTTATATCTATGAATTATTTCCTGCTGAGAAAAGAAACAGGATAAAAATGCAGCTGGCAAATACTTTGCAAGCCATTACTTCGCAGCAGCTGATACCTAAAAAGCAAGGTGGCGGCAGCGTTCTTGCCATGGAAGTGATGCTGGCTACAAGGGCTGTTAGAAATTTAATTTTTGAAAATAAATTTCATCAAATTCCGGATGTAATTAAGGCAAACAAAATGCTGGGCATGATGAGCATGAAAGATTCCCTAACTGCTCTACACAGCCAAGGCCTAATTTCCAAAGAAGAAGTTTTAAATTATAGTCTGTAGCTGGGAAGTAATTAGTTAAGCGCGGGGAGATAGATTTGTTTAAAAAAAATAGCGGCCACAATTTAAATAACCTCATTGAAAGCTACCGTATTATTTCCCTAATTTTAACTCTGTCGATTTACTTAATCAACGGAAGCTTGTCACAATATAATATTTTTGCTATGCTTTTGCTGGCCTTCTGCATTATTGTTTCTGCCGCGCTTTTGCTGTATTTGTACCGGCTGAGCTGGCAGCAGAAAACACGCCTTTTTGTGCTGCTTTTTATGGAAATTATCGGCATTTCTCTACTGATGCTGGCGACAGGCGGATTGCGCAGCCCTTTTATTTGGTATTTTTTAAATCCCCTTCTAATCATTTCTTATTACTTACAGACTAAAGAAAAAGTTTTCTACCTTACGGTAAATTTGCTGCTGCTTTTTTTTATTGATTATTATCAGGAAAGAACAGTAAGTGTGGCAGCTTATTTTCTCAACCATTCTAACATTATTTTGAGTTATCTTTTAATTCTAATTTTAATAAATATGCTTTTTGGCTATTACAAGCTGCTGAACACCAAGCAGAAAGAATTGCGGGAAGCCAAGGAAAAATTGGAACATTCCAATATTAAAATAAAGGCCTTAATTGAAGATCTTTTGCTAACTTATGAAGCGGTACAGTCTTTGTCTAGCGGTCCGCGGGGACAAGACAAGCTATTAGAAATCCTGCTAGATTTTACAGGGAAAATTGCTCCTAAAGCACATGCCCTTTTCTTTTTAAAGAATGATTCTCAACAGCCTTTCATTCAATCGCTGCGGCCATTTAGCACCGAGATTAGGCTGAAGATGCTTAAATATATAAGCGAAAACTATGATGCCATTGCCTGGGATGCCGTATCTATGCACCAGCTAACGGCAAAAGAAAAGCTTTTGCTGGTAAAGGTGGCCAATATCAAAGATTACGGTATTCTCGGTCTTTTATTTTCTAAAGATGAGCAGAACGAAAAACAGGAAGAGCGCACTTTAAGTTTACTTTTCTTTGCCCGACTGGCTGCGATACTGCTGGAAAAGGAAGAGTTGGAAGCGCTTAATCATGAGCTGGCCATTGCCGAAGAACAGAATCGAATTGCTGATGATATTCATGATAGTGTGGTGCAGCGGCTGTTTGCCGCTTCCTGCCTGATATATGAAACCATCAAGCAGTGGGAACAGATTGATGAGCGAGAAAAAAAGGAACAGATTATGCTGGTAATGAATACAATTCAAAGTTCACTGCAGGATTTGCGTTCTACTATTTATAATTTAAGCAGTAAAAAACAGCAAGTTGATTTATTTAAAGAAAACCTAACCGCTTATCTAAAAGATTTAGAGCGGCTTAGCGGTGTACAGATTCATTTAGAATTGGCAGAGGTCGACTTTCTGGATAGAAGTGTAAAAAAAGCACTTTACCGTATTATTCTTGAGAGTGTGGGCAATGCCATTAGGCATGGGGGAAGCAATCAAATCCGTGTAAAACTGCATTTAACTGAGGATGAGCTAATTTTAACGATTCAAGATGACGGCTGCGGTTTTGATTGGCAAAAAGCTGCAGCTGCAAAAGACGGTCTGGGGTTAAGCAATATTAGAACTTTAAGTAGAATCCTAAACGGAACTTTAACGATTAACTCTACTCCAGATAGCGGCACAACAATTGAGCTTGTCTTTGCCAACCCGGATATTACGAAAAAACTGACTTAAGCCATTAATATTATAAAGGGAAAAAATGGGTAAAAAAGAGCATGAAGCGCTGCTATTAATCTTAATAATTGCTTTACTGGCTGCCTTGGATTATCGGGTTTTACCTTTACTGCTGGGTGCAGATTGTTATTTGTATTTTTTTAAACCGCTTATTTGGTTGGGCTTGACGGTCTATGTTTGGAGCAGGCCGCTCCAAAGATTCAAGGGCAAGCTTAAGCTGTATAATTATATCTTAATGTGGAGTACTATTTGTGCCATTATTTATATCTGCTTCTATTTTGGGGCCGGTTTTATTGATGGCATCGGCTTAAGTCCTTATACAAAAAAATGGCAGGGTATAATTCTTAATCTTGTCAGTTTAGGCAGCGTTCTTGCCATGATGGAGTATGTGCGAAACTATGTCCTAAACCTGGTGAAAAAGAAATATTTTCTGCTGTTTGCTCTGTTTACTGTCTTTATTTTTTTGGCATACCGCTTGAATTTGCGTTTGTTTTTAAGCATCCAATCTTGGCAGCAGGCAGTCCAGTATGCAGGTGAATATCTTTTGCCGGAGCTGATGACCAATGCCCTGTTAACATATTTTGTTTATCTCGGTGGAGCATTTCCTGCCATTATTTATATCCTTTTGATTTCCCTGCCCCAGTGGCTGGTACCATACCTACCTGATTTGAAATGGATTACCAAAGCATTTATTGGTATTATCCTGCCGCTAATTTTTATCATTACGGTCCGGCAGGCTTACCAATATAAGGCTAGAAAAATTAAGCTGCGCGAGCTGGAGGAATATAACCCCAAAACATGGATTGCCGCCAGTGTGCTGTCAATTCTGTTGATTTGGTTTGCAGTGGGTGTATTTCATGTATTTCCGACAGTAATTCTGACAGGAAGCATGGAACCCGTTTTGTCTCCCGGTGATGTGGCTATAATGTTAAGATGCGATCTTAAGGACATTAAAATTGGCGATGTCATTCAATATTGGACGGGAGAGTATTTTATTGTCCATCGCGTTATAGCAATTGATGAAAGCGGCTTCTTTCAGACTAAAGGTGATAACAACAGCGCGCCTGATGCCAAATTGGTCAGTCCTGAGCAAATAAGGGGCAAAATGATTGCTTCTGTTCCCCAGCTGGGTAAACTAACAATTTTCTTAAATGCTAAACGTAAAGTTCCCGCCCCAGAGCCGGAATTCTAAAAGAGCCCGAGGTGAAAACATGAAATTAGGTAAGAAAGTAAAAGCCTTTTTAGTAGCAATGTGTATAGTCGTTGCAGCTGTTTTATTGTTCTTGGGCATTTACACCTGGCGGGTACCTCAATATGAGGAAATGGAAGAAACTCTTTTTTCTTATCAAAGCAAAGGCAGTATTGATTATAAAGTTTTTCTTCGCCCCAATGTTGTTTATGAGGAACCATACTTGCCAAAAGACCGCAATTATATTTTAAAATACATTGACTATATTGAAGCAAAATTTGTGTACGAGTATAAAGGCAGTGCCGCTGCAGATCTGACTACTGAATATCTGGTCACAGCCAAACTACAGGGGCTACACGGTAAAGGAATTGAGGTGCTCTGGAGCAAAGAATATGTCCTCATACCTCCGGTAGTGGAAAGGGAGAGGAACGCGGTAAAAACGCTTGAGCTGGCTGTACCGGTTAAGCTTGATGATTATCTTGCTGAAAGGGAAAAGATTTTTGCTGATTCAGAAGTAAACAGCCCGGTGGTTTTGGAAGTGGTCTTTGCCGTCCATACAGCTGCATCAAGTACCGACGGCTCTCTCGATGATAGCATTGAATCTTATCTTGTAATACCTATTGGTGAAAGTGTCTTTAAAATAGAAAGCTCTCCCGAAACCGTGGGCGAAGATGCAATCACCAAAACGGTAAAGTTTGCCCTAGCTGTTAACACCGCAAAGCTAAGCATTCTTTTTATTTTCTCAGCTCTTTTCTTTGGTTTTGCCATTGCCGTCGCTGTACTGGTCAAAACAGCCGATCCCCCGGATGAGTTTGCAAAAACTATTGCGCAAATCTTTAAGGAACACGGCGAAAGGCTGGCGGGAATGGAACACAGCCTTGCTTACCAAGCTTCTGAATTTGATATTATTGATGTTAATTCCATAGACGACATGGTAAAAATTGCTGATGAGTTAAGCCAGCCTATTCTTTATTATAAAGTTGATACTCCCCTGGAAAGAAAAATTGAATTTTATGTTTTTGATGGCAGCAGAGTGTACTATATGGTAATATTTGGAGAAATTTTGCCGACTGAAAGCCACATTCAAGCGGAATTGGACAGCTAATGATACTTTAGTACCATGGCATAGTACTTTTTTAGCATAAAAATGGTAACTATGTGTAATATGCAGTTTTCATTATTCATTATAAAATGATCAGGTGGAGATTATGTGGTGGGGAGTGTTATAGATGAAAAGAACCAAATTTGTCTTATTGGCTCTTGTGGCTGCTTTAGCATTGATGGGTGCCGGTTATGCCGCCTGGACACAAAGTTTTACGATTGGCGGTCATGTTCAAACCGGTGAGTTGTTTGTGTTAATCACTGATGAAGGAATTATCGACGTATCACTTGATGGTCAAACGATATCCCCAAGGGATGCCGAGGATAAGTATTCTTTTAAATATCCTACTTCTAGCGTTGAGCTCGGTGATACTTCTGGTGAAAACCAAACCTTGCAAAAAATTACTTATGAACTAGATTTAATTCCCGGCCTTAAAGTGACTAGCCAGATTAGCTTTGAGAACCAAGGTAGTATGAGAACAATGCCAAGAATTAGCGATGTAAGCGGCAATGATAATATAGATGTATTGCAGTTTACAGTTAATGGTGTAGAGGTAGCAGCAAGTGAAGGGGAATCAAAACTGCAGGCTTTAGCAGAAGCCATTGCGGAAGCTGTAGGCGTGCTGGATGTAGATGCAGAACCTAAAACTGTAACTATTACTCAGGAATTGCCTATAGATAGCGAAGGCACTGAAAATTTGGACTTGAATTGGTCAGTGGAGTTAGTATTTGAGCAGTACACCGGTCAATAATAATAGCCTACAAGATAATTAAAACAAATTTAAAAGGGGACATCCACAATTCCGTGATGGCAGATGTCCCCTTTTAGTTCAAAGGAAGGCTG
>ERZ773359.3914-NODE-3914-length-16357-cov-20.891608_pt1 | contig 16357 bp, 15 predicted proteins | sample MGYA00374955_ERZ773359 | MGnify/ENA primary metagenome ERZ773359 (study PRJEB29098, sample SAMN04486028) | biogas fermenter metagenome | study: EMG produced TPA metagenomics assembly of the Biogas fermentation microbial communities from Germany - Plant 4 DNA1... | reverse complement strand
TGAACGTGCAATTTCCTAACAAACCAAAATATAATATATTCTTTGTCCGGTGTCAAGGAAAAAAAACCCAAATAGCTGCTGAAATGTAAAAAAAATAGCCGGTAGGCCGGCTTTTATCCTTTATCTTTTTTTTTACTCTGTCTCCAGGCGCCGGGTGTGTACCCCGTTGACCAACACCTCCACCCAGCCCCTGCCGATCAGGAGGATCTTCTCCCCCATCACCTCGTCCCCCTCCCGCACCAGCCAGCTCTGGTTGGGATCTGCGGCCGATTCCACTATGGCCAGGGATTCCTTCCCCAGCAAGGTGCCGCGGAGCACCAGGCCGGAACGGCGCAGGTCTGTCCTTTCCAATTCCACGCTGCCGGGGAAAAAGGGGTTGAAATAGACGCCGGCCAGATCTGCCCTCTCCAGCAGGCTCGGGGAGGGCAGGCCCTCCCGGCCGGCGGTGATTCTTTCCCTGCCGGCCGCAGGGAGAGTAAGCGGCTGCCGCCATTGGTTGTAGCTATAAACAAAGAAACCGCCGGCCGCCAGGGACAAGCCCAGGGCGACAGGTAGCAACCATTTCTCCCGCATCATTCCATCCCCTCTCCTCTGGTGAGCGTGGTCAGGGTAATCTGGTAAGAAAGCCACCCGCTGCGGGGTTCGGCGGTTAAATGGATCTTTTCGACCAGGATCACCCTTCCTTCCTGCAAAACGTCGCTTAAAAACTTGGTCAACCCGGCGAACTCCCCCCGGCCGCTAATGGTGACCCCGACCTTTTCCCACCCTTCCACTGCGGGTAACCGCCGGTGGAGGCGTTTTTCCCGGACGCTCAGGCCGGACCCGGCCGCCAGCCGGTCCAGGGCGGCCACCAGTTCGGCGAGGGCGCTTTCCCGTGGCAGCCAATAAAAACGTCCCTCCCAACGGGTCACCGCCTCCTCCAGCCGGCCAATCTCCTCATCCAACCGGTCCTTCTCTTCCAGCAGGGCCCGGGCGGTGCTCACCCTTTCCCGCAGGAGCTTAAGGTCTTCCGGGGCCCGGCCGGGACGGAGAAGGGGGGCGCCGAACCGCCAGGCCAATACCGTCAAGGAGCAAACAATCACAAACAGGGGGAGGATCTTCTTCCGGTCCAACTTCATCTTGTTCTTTCATCTCCTCTCCCAACCCCGGCCGGAACGGAAAGGTGGAAGACCTCCAGCCCCTCCGGGTTGGTGGTAATCCCCTCCATTACCTGCAGATCTTTAAAGAAGGGCGACGCCAGGAGCGCCTCGTAAAACAGGGAAAAGGAAGGGGTCTGCCCGCTCAGACGGCTGACCCTGCCTTTTTCCAAGGTGAGGGTGGTGATAATCGTCCCGGGCGGGACCACCCGTTCCCATTCCGCCAGGAAGGTAAAGAAAAACTGTCCCTCTTTTTCCAGGCCGGAATAGAGGTCCATCTTCTTCCGCAACCTTTCCTCTTTCGCCAGGAGCCGGCGGACCCCCGCCAGTTCCGGTTCTTGCCGCTGCAGCCACTCCCGGAGAAAAACCCGTTCCTTCCGGAGGGTATCAAAGCGGAAAAAGAGGCCGCCCACCCCCAGAAGGAAGGCCAGGAGGAGCAAAGCCCAGGAGAAAAACTCCCTTTTCCCCGGGGGTTCCTTCTCATCCGGCAAGGAGAGGCGCATCCCGCTGCCGGTCTCCCCCAAACGTTCCAAGACCATACCGGCGGCGGCCAAAACCCCGGGCTGCTCCCACTCGCCGGCGCTCAAACCGGCGGGCGGGCGGAGACTGGAGAAGAAAGCCGCCCGGTCCGGGTCCAGTCCCAGACCTGCTGCTACCGTATTTAGAACCGTTTCGTTCTCCGGTTCCGCGAACGGGCTGGAAAGGTAAACAAAGACCGGGTTGACTGCACCCCGGTGCTTTCGCAAGTGGAACCGGGTGAGTTTTAACTCTTCGGCCAGCGCCTCCAGGTTGTAGGCGCCGTCTAGCGTGACCGGACTGGGAAAGCTCCGGTGGTGAATAATCCCCTCCCGGCCCAGGAGAAAAACCTCCGTTTCCAAAGGGGAAATCTCGACGACAAATACCTGCTCGCCGTCACGGCGGAGGTGACCGGAGAAGGCCAGCAGGTAATTGGCGATCCCGTACGGCCGGGGGAGGAGGGAGAACCAGCGCAGGCCGGCGTGGTGCAAGATCTGCCGGTAGCCGGCGACCGCTTGTTGCGGGTAGACAAAGGCCTCCACCTCGGAGGCGTTCCCCTCTCCCGGCCGTATTTTACAGGCAAGGGCCAGCTCCTCCGGGGGCCGGGAGAGCTTCGCCGCCAGATCGGCGAGGAAAGCCGTTTTTACCAGCGGTGGTGAAAGCCCGGGCAGGGTAGGCCGTTCCCATTGGCCGGGGCCGGACGGGAGAGAAACCACCAGTCCGTGCCGGCTGATTTTTTGCTGACGGAAGGCGGCCTTCAACATCTCCCCGCGGGCTTCGGGAGTGGCCTTGGGCTCCCATTTCCCCCGGGCAAGGTTTACTACCTCCAGGTCGTCAAGGCCCGTGCGCCCGCGCCTTACCACTTCCAACACGGTCCAGCCGTCCGCCCGCAGGTCCAATCCTACCGCTTTTTTATTCATCAACACCGGTCCCTCCTCCTCTAGCCGCCGCCCATTCCTCCTGCAAGGAGAGGATCCTGACCGCCCAGGATGTCAACGCTTTTTCCCTGCTCCTTTCTAAAATGGCGGTCAAAGTATAATTCGCCCCGGTTGCGCCCATCATCCGGATCCGGACCCCCCAGATCCGGGTCTTGAAGGTGAAATAGAGGCGGACAAAGGGCGAGTAATTCTCCCCGTATACCTCCTGAAGATAGGCGTTGAAATATTCCCACCCGGTAAAAGGGGTGGTCTCCTGGATCGTCTTCAACTCATAGAGCCGGACACTGTTTACCGGCGGCGCGCCAATCACGGCGTTCAAATGCCGGGGGCTGATGAAATTCGGGTTCAAAAAGCCCTCAGTGGTGATGAAAGGTTCCAGCTTCGCTATGTCCGGGAAGACCGGGAGACCTAGTCTACCGACCAGTTCAAAGAGGCCCGCCTGGTACATGGCGTCCCAGCGGTTCCTGTTAAAAGCGTCAATCATCGCCATCTCAAGCGAGGCGCCGTAATCTTCGCCCGTCCGTTTAAGGAGGGCAAGGAAGGTCTCCCCGTCCAGCAGGTAAAAGAGGGCCGGGCTGTAGACGGTAAGTTCCGAGCGGAACATGTCCGCATAGGCCGCGATGGCCTCCGCCCCCGGCAACTTCCCCAACTCGTCTACGGCAAATAAGTAATTCTGCCGGACCACCGCCGGTGTACCGTAAGCGGTGGCGTCCCGGGAAAAAAACCACTGGTGCACAAAGGTGTAGCAGTCCGGGGCATCATCGAAAAAGGACCGCCACATATAGGCCGGAGTATTGTTCAGATTGAAGCGGCTTCCCTCGTCCCAGAGTTCCACCTCCGCGGCGTAGGTATATCCCAACTCAGTGGCGAGAGCATACGGGAAATCGATTGTCCCCGGGGCGTCGTAATCGCTGTCATCGTGTTGCAGGCGGTGAATCACCAGCTGCAGCAGGTTCCGGGCGGCTACCCTCGTTTCCATTTCCTCCCTGTACCCGGTAAGGAGAAGGGTTTCCAGTTGCGCCTGGTAGCCCAGGGTAATCATGATCCCGGTCAGGATTAGCAAAACCCAAGTTACCGCTAGCAAAACGGCGCCGTTATTTTTTCTATTCAATACCATACTCCGTCCCCACCAGTACCGGGATGATTATATCTGGAAGCGGGCCGCTTCCGCCCGTTTCCGCCTCCCGCCAGTTCAAGCGCAGGCGCACCAGGCGCGGGTAATAATCTTCCTGCCAGTAAGAGACCCAGAGGCCGGTCTTCCCGTCCAGGTAGGAAAAGGCCGCTTCCGGCAGCCGGGCAATAACGGTCTCTTCCGTTACCTCCCCGTCCCGGATTCCCTCCCACTGGTAAACCAGGCCGCCGGCGCGGAGAAAAAAACCGGCCCGCCCCGGCGCCCCTTCCCGGCAAACCGGCAAAGTGAAACCCCGCGTATCGCCGCGCAGGAGCGTAAGCTCCACCCCAAGATACGGGCAGAGGTAGGCGGAGTTCAAGGTCTCTTCCAGCCTGCGGGTGAGGAGGCGGATCGCCCGTTCCTCATCCCCCCGGGAATAGCTGCGCCGGGAAAAAGCGGCGGTATTCTGGAGCACGTTTAAGATTCCCAGCATGATAAAGCCGGTCAAGGTGATAGCCACCAGGACCTCAAAAAGGGTAAAACCCCGGCTGCTTGGGGAAAAGGCCTTACTCCGCTTCCAGCCGGGCGACGGTAACCTCGCGCTCACCAAAAAACCCCCTCCAACGGAGTTTGAGGGTATGCCGGACCAGGCGCCCGGCGGGTCTTTCCACCTGGTAACTCCAGGAATAATGGGCCCAGGGCGCCGGGAACCGTCCCTCCCGGCCCCTCTCCCCGCCGGCGACAATCTCCTCCAGTTTTCCCCGGGCCAGGACAAGGGCTTCGGTCTCGGCGGCCACCTGCCCCTGGAAAGCCGCCAGTTGCGTAAAGGCCGGCAGCAGGTGGCTGAGGAAGACACCTAACAGCACCAGGGCCGCCACCACTTCCAGCAGGGTAAAACCGGCCTTGCCCGCGGGATTACCCGCCTTCACCGTCAACAAGGATCTCCGGCGGCCGGCCCTTTGCCGCCAGCACCCGGTAAACCCGGCCCCTGGCCCCCAGAAGAACAACCTCCTGCTCTTCCGGGGTCTCTTTCCCGAATTTAATGACCGTCTTCTCATCCTCCGCCTCCTCTTCCCCGGCCAGGATAAGCCCGGGCAGCGGCCGGCGCAACGGCGTCCCTCCCAACTCCAGCAGGTAATACTCCTTGCCGGGGAGGAAAACCAGCCGCATATCCCGGCCCTTCCCCGCCGCCTCGCTCTCCGCTTCCTTCAGATCCCGGAGGATCTGTAAAAGGGCGGTGTTCTCCTGCCACCTGGAGTAAGCCAGGTCAAAATGGGGAAAAACCAGGGAAGCCAATAAAACCACGAGCAAGAGAACGGCCACGATCTCCAGGAGGGTGAAACCGGCCTCCCTTTCAGTAATCCATGAGGCCTTCGTAGACACCCTCTTCTTCAATCCCGGGCAGGCTGATATCGGCATTTATTCCGGTTCCTCCCTCTTGTCCGTCGGCCCCCAGCGAGTAAAGGTCAAAGCTCTCCGGGTTCCGCTCCCCGGGGTAGCGGTAAACGTAGTGGTTGCCCCACGGGTCTACCGGCAGGGCCCCGTCGAGATAAGGCCCTTGCCAGCGGGGGGAAGCCCCCTCCGGTTTCCGGACAAGGGCGCGCAACCCCTCTTCAGTGCTGGGGTAGGTCCCTATGTCAAGCCTGTAGAAGTCCAGGGCGCTTTTTAACATGGCCAGCTGCGCCTGGGCGGTTTTCACCCTGCCGTCATCCAACCGTTTCATAATTGGCGGCCCCACCAGGGCAAGAAGCGCCGCCACCAGAATGAGGACAGCCACGATCTCCAGGAGGGTAAAACCTTCTTCGCCCGTACGCGCGCGGCCCCTCCGCCGTTTAATCTCTCCCATTTCTCTCCTTCTCCTCCTTCTTGCTGTTTTTAACGTAACGGCGCATTAAAATCAATCTGCATCACCGGTAACAACACGGCCAAGGCAATCAGGAAAACCACGCCGGTCAGGATTAAAATGAGGACCGGACCCACCAGCGAGATGAGGTTCTCAATCTTTCTCCTGGTATCCTCCTCATAGAGGCGGGCGATCTTCTCCAGCATCTCGTCGAGGTTGCCCGCTTCCTCCCCCACGCCGGCCATTTGCGTGACTAAAAAGGGGATCTCTTCCTGTCCGGCGAAGAACCGGGCGAGGGTTCCCCCTTTGCGGACCTCGCTTTCGGCCTGGGCAATGATCCGGGCCAACACCTTATTGCCGATGGTCGTCTTGAGGAGCGCGAGGCCGTCCAAGAGCGCGACCCCGCTTTTCAGCATCATCCCCAGCATCCGGCAGAAACCGGCGATATTCAACTGCAAAACCACGGGCCCCAGCAAAGGCAGGCGGAGCACCCACCGGCTCCAGGCCCATTTCCCCCGTTCACTATGGAAATACAAGAACACTGCGACCACCGCACCCAGAAGGAAAACGAGGATCGGCAGGCCGTAATGGGTCAACCCGTGACTGAGCGCCAGGATTACCCTGGTGACCAAGGGTAACTCCCCGCCGAAGCGGAGGAAGAACCCTTCAAACCTCGGGACCACATACCGGAGAAGCAAAAAGATGGCGACGACGCTAACCGCGGTGACCAGGGTAGGGTATAAAGTCTGCGATAAAATGTCGGCTTTCAACTTAATCTCGTCTTCCAGGGAGCGGGCCAGCTTATCCAGGACCGGCGCGATGAGGCCGCTGTTTTCCCCGGCCCGGACCAGGTTGATATAGAGGGGGTCAAAGACCTCCTTGTGGGTCTCCAGGGCCCGGGAGAAGGAGGCCCCCTCCTGCACCAGACGGTGGATATCCCGGACGACCGGACCGATGGCGGATTTCTCCAGCAGTTGCGTCATGATCTCCAGGGCTTTGCTCAGCTGGATCCCGGAATCCAGGAGTCCGCTCAATTGCTGGGTGAAGGCAAGCAGATCCTTCTTCCCCACCCGGCGGCGGAAGGACAAACCCCTGCCATGGGTGGCTTTCACCTCAAGGGGGAATAGGCCTTCCTCTCTAAGGAGGCGAAAAACGGCTTCCCGGTTCTCCCCCGTCCGGTAGCCGCTGCGAACGGTTCCGGCGGCGTCTACCGCCTTATAGAAAAACCGCAAGCGATCACCTCTTCTTAACTCTGCGTTACCCGGAGCACCTCGGCAATGGTGGTCAAACCGGCACGGACCTTCTTCCACCCGTCTTCCCGCAGGGTTTCCATGCCTTCCTCCACCGCGCAGGCCCGGATCTGCGAACTGTTTGCCCTCTTCATCACCAGGGTCTCGATGGCCGGCGACGTCACCAGCAGTTCAAAGAGGCCAAGTTGGCCGCGGTAGCCAATATTGTTACAGCTTTCACACCCGGCGCCGTGGTAAAGGACGGGCGGCGGCGAAGCAAGTTTAGCCAGGATCCTTTCTTCTTTTTGCGTTGGCTGGTACTCCACCCGGCAGTCGGGACAGATCCGCCGGACCAGCCGCTGGGCAAGGACACCGCGGACGGTCGAGGCCACCAGGTACTCTTCGACTTCCATATCGACCAGGCGGGTAAAGGCCGTGGCCGCATCGTTCGTATGTAGGGTGGAGAAAACCAGGTGCCCGGTTAAGGCCGATTGGACGGCCATCTCCGCTGTCTCCAGGTCCCGGATCTCCCCGACCAGGATCACGTCGGGATCGTGCCGGACAATCGTCCGCAAGGCCTGCGGGAAACCGAAGTTCAGTTTCGGGTTAACCGGGATCTGGTTGACCCCTGGCAACTCGTATTCCACCGGGTCTTCAATGGTGATAATCTTCCGCTCGGGCCGGTTCAGCCGGGATAAAACCGCGTACAAAGTGGTGGTTTTACCGCTACCGGTTGGCCCGGTGACCAGGATCATGCCGTGGGAGAGGTTGATTAGGCTCTCAAACCGCTCCAGGATGGACTCCATCCCCAATTCGTCCAGATCCAGCAAGATACTCTGCCGGTTGAGGATCCTGATGACCACCTCTTCCCCGTGGAGGGTCGGAGCCACCGCCACCCGCAGGTCCAGATCCTGGGCGGTCAGGCGCAGCCGGATCCGCCCGTCCTGCGGCAGCCTTTTTTCGGTGATGTCCATCCCGGCTATCAGCTTGATCCGGGAGATCAACGCCGGGTAAAGGTTGCGGGGCGGGGGGGTCCTTTCGTAAAGAACGCCGTCAATCCGGTAACGTAATTTGACCTCGTTTTCAAAGGGTTCAAAATGAATGTCGCTGGCCCCCAGGCGCACCCCTTCGGCAAGGAAGAAATTGACCAGCCGGATGATGGGGGCTTCGTTGGCCAGGGTCCGCATGGCGTCCAGGTCGGTTATTTCCACGCCGGATTCAATGGCCAGGTGCGCCAGGTCCTTCTCGTTGATCTCCTCCAGGATCGCGGAGACATTATGGAGCCGCTCGTGATAATACTTCTCCAGCGCCCGGTCGATCTGCTCCCCTGTGGTTACGGCCAGTTTAAGCGTGGCGCCGGTCTCCCGCTTCAGCTTGTCCAGAAGCGGCAAGTCCATCGGGTTGGCACAGGCCACGGTGATTGCATCCCGGCTCTTTGCCACCGGCACCACCCGGTATTTCTGGGCCAGTTGGGCGGGGATACTCTCGATCACCTCCGGCGCCAGGTCCATCCCGGCCGGTTCCACAAAGGGAAGGCCCAACTGTTCTGCCAGGGCCTGTTTTAGCGCTTTCTCCGTGAGGAACTCCTCCCTCACCATGATTTCACCGAGAAACTCACCGGTTTCCTTCTGTTTGGCGAGGGCATAGTGGAGTTGCTCCGGGGTGATTAGCCCTTTGCGCACCAATAATTCGCCAAGATAGACCGGGGCGGTCATATCGCTTGATTGCTCTTTGCCTGTTGATCCTGGAACTTGCATGGGACCCTCCAAACCGGTATTGGTGATTCCACCAAGTATTTATTTTTATATCGATACCACTAATAAGAATTTAATTTCTATACCGGCCCGCCGATTTCTGCCGTGCTTCTAAATGAGGATCCCCTCTTCTTTACCGGCCGCATCCGGGAGATCCCCGGAAGGCGGCGGCATCCGGGCAAAACCGGCGGCGCCGGAAAGCCGGGGAAGCTGTGAATTATTTCCTTTGCCCGGCAGGAAAAACTGACGCCTGAAAGAATAATATTAAGAGCGAAAATAATTATGGCAAGAAGCGGTTTATTTTTTTTTTCTAATGCGCTTGCCCGCTTTTTATCAACTATGTCTGAACGAATCTCTCTATGAGGGGCTGGATGAAGTGCTACATAAGACAAAACCCTTGACTGTTCTTCTGATCCTCTTTGCTCTTATCGCTCTATTTCCCGCTGCGGTTGGGGCCGAGGCGCCAAGGGATCTGGATTTCAAAAACGCCGACCTCCATGATGTGTTACGGGCTTTGGCAGAAGTGGAAGGAGTCAATATCTTTGTCGACCCGGCGGTCCAGGGAAGAGTGACCATCCAACTGAAACAGGCGACTTTCCACGAAGTCCTGGCCCTTTTGGCCCGGGAATACCGGCTTATCGTCGAGCACCGGGATAATATCTATTTTATCTCGCCGGATCCCGCCCACTTGCTTCAGATCGAAGCAGACGGGGAATTTTTGAACGTTACCGCCAATAACGCCCCGTTGAACCAGATCTTAAAGGAGATTGTCTCCCTGACAAAAAAGAATATCGTTTACCCCCCGGACGCCTACGAAGTCGTGACTTTATCCCTTTATTCCGTGGATCTTTCCACCTTGCTCCAGCTTTTGGCCGATTCCGCCGATTATGAACTCCAGGCGGATAAAGATATCTTCCGTTTTCGCAGGAAATCGCAGGCTTGGGCCGGTGTCGGCGGGTTGCAGATCCATTACGCCAACGGCTTATTGACGCTCCAGGCGGAAAATGTGGATATTACCCGGGTTTTGGACACAATCTCCCGGGAGGCGGGGGTCAATATCCTCTACGGCCCCGAGGTCCGCGGGCCCGTTAGCGCCCAATTCAAAGAATTACCGGTCCTGACGGCGCTCACAACCATCCTTGACGCACACGGTTTTTTATTTGACCGCCGGCCCGACCATTTGTATGTCTACCGGGCGCAAGCCCACCCGAATATCAAGATCTTCTACGACGAGGAACGGGAACTCTTCTCCCTGGCGATCAAGAACGCCCCCCTCAACGAGGTCCTGGGAGAACTGGCCCAAAAAGCCGGGGAAAACCTGATCATCTACAGCAATGTTATGTATATGATTAACAGCGTCTTTTTAGACGGCGTCACCCTCGAAGAGGCCTTTTCCTACCTCCTGCAGGGCACCCCCTATATCTTTCAGAAAAAAGAAAAGGCCTATATCTTCGGAGACGGTATCAACCTGCGCCCGGAGAGCGGAGATTTGCTGGAATCCCGCTACTACCAGCTAAAGCATACCGCGGTCGAGTATGTCATCGAAAACCTTCCCCCCCACTTCCCGCGGAACAATGTCCTGCCTTTCCGGGAACAGAACGGGTTGATGGTCACCGCCGGTAACAGGATCCATGAATTATTCGCCAAATACCTGCAAGAAGTCGACCGCCCGGAAAACCGGATCTCCACCGAGATCATCCGCCTGAAACACCTGAAGGCGGAAACCGCCGCGACCCTGCTCCCCGCCCGGATCCCGAAGGCCGACATCATGGTGATTAAGGAGGCCAACGCCCTGGCGGTGACCGGCTCGGCAATCCAGATCAACCAGGTCCGCCAGTATATAGAAGAGATTGACCTGCAAAACCCGTTGATCCTCTTTGAAATCATCGTGGTCCAGCTCAGTGATAGATCCGCCTTTAACTTCGGACTCACCGATGCCGGCGAAGGGAGCGCCGGGGACAAAACCACTCTCAGCTGGAAAGAAGGGTCTTTGCAACTGGTCGTCACCGACACCATCTTCCCCGGATCAGCTGCGGCACGGCTGGCCAAGGCTACACTGGAGGCGATGGTCCGGGAAGGGAAGGCAAAACTATGGGCCAACCCGCAGATCACCACCCTTAGCGGGCACAAGGCCAACTTCAATGTGACCACCCGTTACCCGCGGACCGTAGCGGTAACCACCATTGTCCCGGGGAGCGAAGGGACCCAGACGGAGACAATGACCCGCCTGGTTGAGGTGATCGTCGGTATCCAGGTGAACCTGATACCATGGGTCTCCGCCAGCCGGGAGATTACTTTGGAAATCAACCCGCGGATCACGGAGAGCGCCCCCGACTCCTTAGCCGGGGCCGACGAGACGCCGATCCCCGCCACCAGCGAACGCTCGCTGGAAGCCACCGTCCGGGTGCGGGACGGCGATCCCATCATCATCGGCGGGCTCATCCAAACCCAGGAAAGCGAGACTGTGAATAAGATCCCGCTGTTGGGCGATATTCCTCTCCTCGGCAACCTCTTCCGCTACAAGGCCACCAACAAGGAGCAGACGGAGTTTGTGATTGTCATCACTCCCTACCTGCTCTCCGGGGAGTATGCCAGCCCGGAGACTGGCGCCGCCGTCCCGGAAAAGGAGGCGTCCGCTCCTGTCTCTGTCGAAGTCGAACTTTCCCAGACCGGGGAGGCTGCTGCCGGGGAAACGGCGGCAGAACCCGGAGCGGACCAGGCTGAAGAATAAAACGGCCCCTGCTACACGCGGCCCATACCATGCGCGGGTAATGGGATGCCTGGCCATTGGCAGCAAGAGCTCTGAAAGATTTTTTTCATGAAACAAGGGGAAGGGACTATACCGATGATAAAAAGGGGTACAAGGGAGAAAAACGGGTATTGGTGGGTTTTACTTTATGCCCTCCTGGTTTGGGCGGCGATTCCCGGGCCGGGCGGCGGCCCGCGGTACTTCCACCATGAAGAGGGCCTCGACCCTTACCATTGGAACTGGAAGAACCTTTTGCTAAACGGCGGGTTCGAGGAAGCAAGGCCGGATCTGGTCCCCTGGGGCTGGCGCGCCGGTTTCCAGCGGGCGGGTTCCCGGGTTGCGGTCTCTACCGAAAACCCCTGCAGCGGCCGTTACTCTTTAAAGATCACTTCGCCGGCGCCGAACGACGCCTGGCTTGCCCAGAAAGTCCGGGTAAAACCCAATACCAACTACCGGTTCTCCGGCTGGATTCTAACACGCAACGTGGGGCCGGAAGGGCGGATCGGCGCCAACTTCTCCTTGATTGCACCAGGGTTTTATCACTCCCCGGACATCACCGGGGACTCCATCTGGCTCTATACGGAGATCAACTTCCGCACCCACTCCCGGCAGAGGGAAGTGACGGTGGCGGTGCGCCTGGGCCGTGCGGATGCGCCGGTCGCCGGCACCGCCTACTTTGACCAGGTCAGCCTGGTGGAACTGGACGGCCCCCCGCCCCCGGACCATCCCCATCGCTACGTGCTGCTGTCACCGGAGGATTTCCCCCCGGGCGGGCCAAGATTCTCCTTCTTTGTCTTCCTTGCCGTTGCCATAGGCGGCGCGGCGGCGCTTCTTGCGCATCTATACTCCACCCGCCCCGGCAGCGCCGCGGGAAGCTCCAACCAGGACCCGGAATAATAACCACTCCGGATCTGGCCGCGTGTTGCCGGTACCCGCGGTCCCGGCCCCTTAATCCAGCCTCAAAGATAGCCTTCAACCCGGCTCTCCGTTCTGCTTCAGCCCTCCGCTCTGGCGTAGGCCCGTACCGCGGCCAGCATTCTTTCCACCCGGCTCCTGGCGATAAGAAAATCGGAGACGCCGTCACGGACGACTGCATAAAAATCCCGGTCGTAGGGGACGAGGCCGAAGCTGATCTGCTGGCGGTCACTGGTGGCAAAGACGAACCTGACCCGGATTTCGGGCTCGCCTGCCGCCAACCTCTGGTCGTTCTCCGAATCCACCCGCAGCCCGATAATCTCCTGGTACAACTTTTTAAAGGTCTCTTCCTCTGTTTCCCTGCCGTTCACCCGGTATATTGCCTCGCTTTCCTCTTCTTCTTTCTTTCCCCTCTTGGCCTTGGGCTTTTCCAACCGTTCAATAGTAAGGGTATATTCTTCTTCCCCGGCCTCGACAACAACCTCTTCCACCTTGTCAATAAAGGCCAGAAGGATGAACTTTTCCACCAGGGCGAAGGGCTTCATCTCCATAAGTGAAAGGCGGCTTTTTCTCATGGCGTAGACATTGTCCGCACCGGCGGTTTTAAAATAAACCAGCCCGTCTTTGTTTTCTTTCCCGAAGAACAAGTGCAGGTTATTTTCCCCTGCCTTCACCAGGAGTTCGCCCCTGGGGTTGTCCAAGCCGTAGCGGGAGAGGTCCGCCGGGTGGTCGTCGACAAACTCGTCGATCCACAGCATGGAGAGCCCCTGGACAGCCTTGGTGAATTCGGTTCCATCCACCCACTGGGGACGGCCGTACGGTACCTCCATCTGCCAGAAGCCGAGGCGGAACTCGGTTTCCTCCTCACCCTCGGCTAGTTCGGGGGTCCTCCGGATCTCCATCTCCGGCACGCCCGGCCATTTCCTCCGGAAATACTCCACCTGCTCCGGGATGACCCGGGGAAGACGGCGTTCGCGCAGGTCGCCCAGGGTGGCCTGGAAATTCACCCCGTGGGTCCGCCAGACCGTATAAACCGCCGGCGAACCGGCCACCTGGAGATAGTAGGAGTTGCCGACGGAGGTTTTATCCCCAAGGTAAAAGACGAGTTCGTTTTGGCCTTCCAAGACCGCGCGCGCTGTAGCCCTTGGTTCATCCAGCCCGTAAAGGCCAAGGTCTTCCGGGTCCTCCTCCACCACCCGTTCGGCAAAAAGCCGGCTGAAGCTGTAGGCAATATCATCGACCCGGGCCTGGTTGAGGAGAACCGGGTAAGGCTCCTCCACTTGCCACTTCCCGTCCTCTTTTACCAGCACTACCCGGCCGGCCGCCGTTGCCAATTCCATCCGGAGGACCGCGTTTTTCTCGTGGTTGCTCAGGACGATACGGTCATCCTCCGCCGCCGGTTCCCCCGCCCCCTGCAGGTGCGCCAGGTAAAAATAGATACCGCCGGCGATTACCAGCAAGATCAGGGGAAAAATGAGGCTCCGCAGCAGTTTGTTCTGTAGTAGTTTAGGCTTGCTCATAGATGTCTCCTCCTCAACCACACCACAGCTCCGGCGCCCAGCGCCAGGACAGGAATAAGGATCACCACGATCCCGGAGTAGATCAGTTTTTGCCAGCCGCTCATCCGGAGGCTCAGGTGGATCAGGCTCCGCGGGCTGATGGAAATGACCTCCTCCCGGTCTGTGAGCCAGTTCAGGCAGTTCATAACGAAATTAAGGTTCCCGGGGACCTGCATGAGAAACTGAGGCGCGAGAAAGCCGGAATTGGCCGTCACCACCAGCCGGCTTTCCAGTTCCCCGGTTTCCTCGGTCCAGTCCTTGTCGACAACAGCCATGGCAACGGTAAATGGGCCTTCCAGGTCACCCGGTTCCTTATCGGCAGTGGCCGGGTTGAGATTGACCTTCCCCCATGACTTGGCGGAGGTGGTTAAGAGCGGTGTGAACTCCAGCGAGCGCCGGCGTACTTCCAGTACCTCCAGGGCCTGCGCCAGCGGAAAGACCACCGGCATCCTCTCGTTGACCAGGGGGGTTAAAATCTCGTGCTCTTTCATCTCCGGCAACAACCATACCGGGTTCCCCGCATGGCGGCCGGCATCCCCCTCCACAATCACCGTGGGCTGCAGCTTCAGGCCATAGCTCCGCAGGAGCGATTGGAAGTTAGGTAAATCCGCTGCATACCAGTTGAGAATGAAAAGGGCGCGCCCTTCGGCGGCAAGGTAATCCCGGATTTTCTCTTCTTCTTCCGCAGTTAAATCCCTTTTTGGTGAGAGGACCAATAAGAGGTCCAGGTCCTCCGGGAGCTTTTCCTTGGCCACCAGGGTCAACTCTTTCAGTTCGTAATTATCATGGCGCAGTCTTTCCCTGAGGTTAAACGGGAGGTCTTCCTCGCCGTGGCCTTTCAGCGCATAAACCACCGGGTTTTTTTCTGCGGTAACATACATGATGGCGCTGGTGAAACGTTCCTCCGCCACCAGTCCTGTTTTTTCCGGTCGAAATGGGTTTTGGTAACTGATATTAAACAGATCCCATTTGTCGATGACCCGGAATTTGTCGCCGCTGACCACTATATAGCTGCCCTCGCGGATCCCCTTCCCCTCCGGGTCAAACTGCCGGATAAACGCCGGTTGCCGGTAGGGGTCAAGGTATTCCACGGAAACCCGCGGCGAGCGGCGGCTGTACCTCTGGACCACCTCGTCCACCATCCGGTCTTCTTTACCGGGCTCGGCCACCCCGTAGATAATGACATCCTGTTCCAACCGGTCCAGGATCTGCCGGGTCTGCTCGGACAAGGTAAACATGCGGTTCTCCGTAAGATCAATCTTCACCGGGACCTGTTCGGCCAGGAGGTTGATGATAATCAATAAGGCAATCACTATTGCCGTAAGCAAGGCGGCATACCCGCCGTACCTGAATTTTTTGTTTTGGAAAGACGCCAGGATTTTCAGGTTTTTCATCCCTCTCCCCCTTTTCAGCTCCATCTTCTCTTCTCAATTACCCGGATGGTCAGGAAAATAAAGGCAAAGCAGAAACTAAGGTAGTACAGGACGGAATTGAGGCTGAGGATGCCCATGGCAAACCCCTGAAAACGCTGGAGCAGGGAAAACCAGTCAAGGAACCGGATGATCAGGCCATGGTAGAAAAGGGGGTTCACCAGATAGACGATGAGAATAACCGCCGCCCCCAGCAGGCCGGTGAGAATGCTGGCAAAGATATTGCGGAGATTGAAATAGACAAAAGCCGTTACCCCGGCTGCCAGGATCCCGGCGAAAATCAGCCCCGCCACCCGGTTGGTGGGGATACCCTGTTTCACCCAATCGATAATCCAGATGAAAAGGAGCGTGGCAAAGGTCGCCACCGCCGCCACCGTCTGGTTGTTGGTTAGTGAGGAAATAAAGAGGCCGACGGCGATAAAACATGCCCCCAGCAGGAAAAAGCCGATGTAACCCCCGACAATCTCCCAGACCGCAATATAACCGTAGAAATTCATAATCAACGGGTAGATCCCGGTAACTAAAAGGGTGAGTAAGAAAACGCTCACCGCTGCCAGGTATTTGCCAAGAACAATATCGGCGATCCGCAGCGGGGAGGTCAAAAGCAACTGGTCGGTCTTGTGCCGCATCTCTTCAGCCATTAGTTTCATGGTCAGAAGGGGCACTACAATCAAGAAGATAAAGGTGATGCTGCCAAGGGTATCAATATAATCGGAATTGCCGGGGAGCAGATTGGCCAGGGCAAAAAAGAAACCGGAAATTAAGAGGAAGAACCCGATAAAAACATACCCGGCCGGAGAAGAAAAATAGGCCTGCAATTCACGGTAGTAAATGGCTTTCACTCTGTTTTACCCTCCCCCTGTCTATATTTGACCATAACATAAAACCTCCGACGGCTCTTGGTAAAATAACGCTTTTCTTGGCTTTTTGTTCCCATACAAGCCGGTAAAACAAGAAGACACCTCCGGGAACCCGGGTTTACATATCCGCCCGGGAACGCCCCGGCTACTAACGAAAGAAGAAGGCGGCCAAAAGCCGCCTTCGCGCGCGAATCATCAGAACAGCAGCGTTTTACCGGATTTGACGAGTTTCTTCCCGTTTATAACGGGGCCATATAGTCATTAATCCGCATCTGGGCTTCCTGGGAAACTTCTTCCACCGCCGCCCGCGGTGTCTT
>ERZ773359.3912-NODE-3912-length-16358-cov-3.864381_pt1 | contig 16358 bp, 11 predicted proteins | sample MGYA00374955_ERZ773359 | MGnify/ENA primary metagenome ERZ773359 (study PRJEB29098, sample SAMN04486028) | biogas fermenter metagenome | study: EMG produced TPA metagenomics assembly of the Biogas fermentation microbial communities from Germany - Plant 4 DNA1... | reverse complement strand
CTGGCAGGCCGAGGAAAGCATACTGAACTAAAGACAAGGAGATTGCCGCCCTCTCCAACAGCTCAGATATGCCGCTGGTTAAGACAGCGCGAAATCCGTCCAGTCCCACCTGTTCAAGGTCACATGTTCGTTTTTCTGCGTATCCGCATATCTCTCCAGTATGCGTGATCAGCATGAAGGCAGTCTTTGTACCGCCTCCATCTACTCCTAGATAGTACATCTTAGCCCTCCACCATCCCCTTCATCCCGGCTGTGCCGTGCTGTCACGTTAGCCTGTACGCCTCTGACAATTAAGAAACCGCCTCGGACGATTCAGAAGCTTGTCCGATCTTCTCCTTTCTTCGCTAGCAGCGGCCCGTGGCCCTCCCGGCTTGACCTTCTGGAAGGCATAGACTAGACTTAGCATTGTGACGTCCATTTTCCGGATGACCAGCAAATAGTCCGTGTCTTGTCTTTCAAACCAACTAAGTGAGGCCAGACCCAAAGCACGCTTTTAAGCAGACTCAAGCGAAGTTTAGGAGGCCAGTGAATGAGACAGCCCATCGCCCTTCTCTGTGACTTTGATGGAACCATTTCCAGGCAAGATGTAGGAGACCTAGTCTTGGACAATCTGGTCTTTCCTCAGATCGATGCCGCCCTGTTGGAGGCTCTAGGGGCCGAAGACCCTGGGTCAAAGCATCTTTACACCCAATGGTATACACTAGCTCCTCCGTCACAACAAGACTTCCAGCAGACTATCATGCAGGCAGAAATTGACCCGGATTTCCAAGCACTGTATGAGCTGGCCAAGCGGCAAGGTGATGCCGTGGCCATAGTCAGTGACGGGTTTGATGCTTATATCCGCCCGCTCTTGGCTCGGGCCAACATCAGCGGCATTCCTGCTTACTCCAATGTCATGGGATTCGGCACCTCGTTCAAGCTAGATTTTCCCCATCACAATCCCGACTGCAGGTTTTGCGGCGTCTGTAAGGCTGCCATCGCTCTGTATTACATCAATAGGGGGTTTTACACAGTCTATATTGGCGATGGGACCAGTGACAGATTTCCCGTCCATATCGCACATCAAGTGTTCGCCAAGGATGCACTTGTCGACATATGCGAAGAAGAGGGAATCCGCTACCAGCCCTTCAGCTCTTTCCAAGACGTAGTCTTATGGTATACCGCGGGGGAACTAAGTGAGAATCAACCTAGGAACCTGCATCCCAAGTGCTCCTCCCTTACCGGGCATTCCCTGGGCTTTCTCGATCACCGACGAGCTGCCAACCTGCTTGCCGGATCACTTTAGATATTAAACAGATCCTTTACCTGAACGGCTTGACCGGTTCTCATGGACTCGTTGGCCGCGATCCCAACAGCGATGCTTAAGGCCCCATCGATGTGGGAAGCGGCGCGCTTAAAGGGGTCATCCTGCGGTTCACCAAACAAGTCCCGAAGCAATACAGGATCGCCTCCCCCATGACCGCCCTCTGCTTCCTCCACTGTTACCTTGTAGGGCTCTTCAAACATGGGGAATACAACGATATCCTTGCTCTCAGCGGCGCCTTCGGCTGAAACCTGTGCTCCACCGCTGACATAGCTTTTCTCACACACATGAACCTGGATGCGCCCCTTGGTGCCGTTAAATGCTACCCGATAGCCTTCCCAAGGCATATATGTGTTGAGGGAATAAGTGAGAATGGCTTTGGTATTGTATCTAACGACTACTGCCATTGTATCCTCAATACTGATTCCATCACCAAAGACGCTCTGATCCCTGAGGTACCCGTCACACTCTTCGTTCTCTAGATACATCTTTTCCAGGCTGGGATTCGCCCGCAAATCGAGTGCAAAGGGATCGTTTTCAGCAGCCTTACTGCCGGTAGCTCGGTAGTAGAATTGCCGCATTCCCCGCCTTTCAGCGTTTTCCCTACCGTAGAACAACAGGTCGCCCATGGCAAACACTGTCCTGGGTTGGGCTGCCAGCCAGAAATTGACCAGGTCAAAATGATGAGTTGACTTATGAACCAAGAGGCCGCCGCTGTTGCGCTTATCCCGGTGCCAGCGGCGGAAATAATCCGCTCCATGCTGGGTATCAAGCAGCCATTCAAAGTGGACAGAGGTCACATAGCCAATTACCCCGTCCCGGATGAGTTCTCGGATCTTAGTATTATGCGGAGCGTACCGATAGTTGAAGGTTACCCGCAGGCCGCGTCCCGTCTTCTTGACCGTGTCGAGGATGGCTTGACATTTCTCTGCGTCAACGGTCAGAGGTTTCTCAGTGATGACATCACAGCCCATTTCCATTGCCTTGATAATATAGATGTGATGAGTGCGGTCGATACTGGTAACCAGGACAACATCCGGCTTTGCCTCTTCGATCATTCTCTCAAAACCCCACGCTGGATATGTTGGCACAGGATCAGCACCAAGTTCATTCACCAGGACGCTGTTGGCGTAGTTCATCCTGCCTTGGTTGATATCACAGAAGGCAGCTATCTCGCTGTTTTCAGCGTATGTAGACGCCAAAGCCTGATAGAAGAATCTAGCCCTGCTTCCCAGACCCACGATAGCGTACCGCTTCTTGCTGCTCACTCCGCTGCCTCCTTTGCATACGGCCGGGTGCGCCTTCCATGGCGGGCCATCGTCGCTGCCATGAGGACGGCATCCACCAAGCTTTTTTCATTGGCTTTGCCTGTACCGGCAATGTCAAAGGCGGTGCCGTGATCCACCGAGGTTCTAATGATGGGCAAGCCCAAAGTCACATTTACCCCCTCTACGCTTCGAAAGTCTCCGGTATCGGGATCAACGGTGAAACCAAGGAGCTTAACGGGAATATGCCCTTGATCGTGATACATGGCCACCACACCGTCATAGTGGCCCGCCAGCATTTTCACAAACACTGTATCGGGAGGTATTGGGCCTTCCACATCGTAGCCCCGCTCCACCGCGGCTGCTACGGCTGGTATGATCACATCGAGTTCCTGCCGGCCGAACAGGCCCCCTTCACCGGAGTGGGGATTGAGGCCGGCTACGGCGATTTTCGGTGAGTCGATCCCTAAGTCCAGCAAGGCCCGGTGAAAAAGGTCAATGACCTTGACAACCCGGGGTTGCGTAATGCGGCTGGGCACATCTTCCAATGCAACATGGGTGGTTACATGGGCAACCCGCATCTGGCCGCAGACCAGCATCATGCTTACTGATTCTGTCGCGGTCAGCGCAGCCAGGATTTCTGTGTGCCCGCTGTAGTGATACCCCGCTAGGTTAATCGCTTCCTTATGTATAGGGGCTGTGGTAATGGCATCGACGTCTCCTGCCAAAGCTAGGGAAACAGCTTTTTCAATATAGGCAAAGGCGGCCTTCCCTGCGGCAGCGGACAACTCTCCAAAGCGGTTTGGCTCAAGGCCCAGCATGGCCTCCGGTTCGATGGTGGGGCATGCAGGCACTTCCCGCCCCAGGAGCTCTGCCGCCTGCTCCAAAATCTCCCTTGTCCCGATGATCACCGGCTGACAGGCTTCCCGCACCTTCGGGCTGGCAGCTGCCTTGACGATAATCTCTGGGCCTATTCCATAGGGGTCTCCCATGGTGATTGCTATCTTCGGCAGTGTTGGTGTAACTGTACCCATCCAACGGCCTCCTCCCACTTAAGGCTCTTATTGCATATCCAATGGGCGCTGCCCGCTGTCCCCTGACACCGAAAGAAGAATGCTTAGTCAAAGGGGGGCAGACACCCATCTTCCTGGACTAGGGGAATCCTGCGGCCTGTGACCTCTATCTCGGGCCGGTGCTTCAACTCCGAAAGGACACTATCCGAAACGTAAAGCTCCTTGAGCTTCAGCGTATTCTTGATCCTGACAATCCTCGCTGCCTCTGGGCTTCGAGAGGCGGCTCTCAGGGCATAACTGATGCCTTCAGCATCGGTATTGGCCACGATCGGCACTTTAGCTCGCTCAAGAAAACTGCTGGTAACGGCGTTTTCATACGTTGCCCGGAAATCAATCCTATCATAGACTCTTTTCGTCACAACATCGGCCAATCCCATCCCAAGAGCATTCCCCTGGGAGCCCTCAGTGAGATCGGCCAATAGAATCGATGAAATCCGGGGTTTTTCTGCCTCCGGTTCCCCTCTAATGCCGATCCGGCCGATAATATTCGGGTCAAGCCCTACACCGCTGATATCCTTGCCGAACTCGTCGATAATCAAGAGATCAATTTGGTCAACGGGCAGCTTCGGCATCAGTCTCTTGGCCTCTGCCAGCAGCTTTGGCTCTTCCTCCTCAAACTCCTGGGGCCGCAGCGCCCTAATGACGGCTGTCTCTTCATTCCCGTTCTCCACAATGCCTATGCCCAGCACTATCCTGCCGTGCTTAATTATTTGCCTGGCAGTCGGGACAATCATCTCCTTCAGTCCCGTTACCCCGAATCTATGAATCTCCAAGGCCTGCTTGTGCTTTCCTATGCCGATGGCACACATTTTCATCAAACCACTTTCAAAGGTGCCGTGGAAATCAGTGTGGGGCTTTATCCGATTAATGACAATCACGCCATCTGCCTCGTACGCGTACTTGTCCATGTAGACCTTGTTTGCCAATCCTTCACTGGGAAGCTCCACAACTTCCAGAGAGGACAAGATAGGAGCGCCAACATCTGCTTCCTTAATACCATAATGCTCTAAGACGGCCCGCTGCCCTTCTGGTGTAGCGCCTCCATGGCTTCCCATAGCCGGGACAATGAACGGCCTCCAACCTTGACCTAGAACCCATTTTACTGTGGTTCGTACGATCTCACTTAGATTGGCTATCCCTCTGCTGCCAACGGCAACAGCTACCGAGGCTCCCGGCTTAAGTCCTAGTTCTATGCCGTGCAGCTCCTGCTTAAGGTATAGAGCGACGTTGTCTATCTTCTCAGTCTCAAGTTCCTGCCTTACCATAGTCAGCTCAACATTCGACATTAGTTCGGCTCCCTCCGCCAGCGCAGTTGTCGTGCTAGTCATTTACTTCTCACAAGATTGGTGTGTCCCCTCTTGTTCGACGGTGTCCTCGGAACCATTTGTGCATACACTCTTCCATCTCTAGGTGGAGCTCGCCTAGATGCAGATAACAGCCTTTACAAAACCTGACGGTCTGTCCTGTAAACCTTAGAATGCGTCGTCTAGCTGCTCTAGTTTGTACTTATGAGTAATCAATGATTCCATATCAGGCCTACGCGATACTCAACGTCGTTTTCTCTGCGCTATCACAGAGGCAACGAAGAGGACAAAAGCAACAACCAATGACAGTACTTGCCTTCTAGTCAATGTGAGCACCTCCTGAGCATCACAGTCTTGGCAGTGAGACAACGACAAGCTTTGCTCTTGAGAGTCCGATACCCTCCCTTCCACCGAATGCACAATTGCTCGCCTGCCAGCCGTGTCAACCAGCCGATTTGCCTGAGCCACCGGAGTCTGAAGGCCGCAGCCAGTCATGTGTATCTGCTGCTTCTATCCACTCTACATGTATCTATGTACCTGCAGCTTGCCCAGCCCGGGCTGATTATCATCCATCGGGACCCGGGCTGGACTCGTCTGAAATCACAGCCTAAGCAAAAGCAACTTCAATCATCTGGTGGCCGTGCAGCTTGCCCAATGTAAATCGCAGTGTACCATCCTGCAGCTCAAATTCCATGGGTTTCATCTCCGGCACGCATGTGACTGACTTGACATCTGCCGGCACCTTAACTGCCACTTCCAGGTTGTAAAGAGGAATGACATCCTCGATTATGTCGATCTCCTGGCTGCGGCGTTCAGGTATATAGTGCAGCAGGTGAACCACCCAGCGGTTTTCCGGCGGCTGTTCATTGACCGTTGCCAAGACGGTGGTAGGCCCGTTGTGGGACAGCAGCGGCTGACCCATCAAGAGCTCAATGGCATTGAGCAGCAGCTGCTTGCACCACCGGGGCGCGTTCCTGTTATAGAGTGTAAATACTGGATGGGCAAAATAGACTACATCTCCATTCCGCACTATAGCCGGCTGGACCACCTTCCCCGATGAGGGGGTCTGCCTGTGTGAACAGAAGTGTTCCCAAGTGCGGTCAAAGTAGGACGCGACCACATCGGCTAGAACCTCAGCATTGGTATCTGCTTCGATCTCCACCGCCTTAATGTACATAGCGTGTTCCGTTGGCGGCAGGCCTTTACCGATTGCCCCATACGGAAGGATGTAATCCACATACTGCAGGAAACCGCCAACTTCCCGTCCTCCGGCCGGCAGCCCATCATCGGCCAGCTGCGGGTTGTCCTTCAGGCGTACACCTAGGTTCTTCAAGGCAAACTCTGTGCCATCAAGGTTAAGGCCTGAAAGCCCTGTCACAATCAGCTTGCCGCCTGCTTCCACATACTGCTCAAGCTTAGCTGTCACCGTTTCAGTCAGTCTGACCCCATCCGGCAGGATCAACAGGCGGTAGGTATCAAAGCAGCTGCGGGTATCCAATATCTCAAATTGATGCCCTGCTTCTTGCAGCATCTGCACAGCCCCGGCAGTGGCAACTGGGACCCGCTCTCCGGTGAACTCCTCAGTGGTCACAACGCCAATCTCGCTCACAGCCCTTGCACCGCGGCACCACGGCTCTTTCTTCTCCACCTGGCTGTAGACAGAACCGATCAGCTCATACACATGCTCATCGATCTTGCCGCTGGGATGCAGCTGATCACCAATCTCACACTTGCAGTTGAGGGCCAGCATGCGGAAACACTCAAACTCCAAGGCAGCTTTATTCTTGAACGAATGAAAATCACCCCAACTGGTGTGGAACTTGCCAGTATGGGAGACACAGTCGATGCCTAGATTCCTGGCATAGCGGGCAGTTAACGGGAAGTGCATGTACCCCCAGCCTCCGCTTGGGAGAGATTCCAGTTCAAAATGTGAGTAGGCATCCTTGGACTCCCGCACGAAGGGGCCGATGTGGCCGGCATTGAAGAAAATAGTTGCATCTGGATTGCGCTCCCGCACAAACTGAGATAGCTCTAGTCGGAAGTTGTCCAAAACCATCTTGTTGTAGGCAAGACGATCTGCTTCTTTAGTAGGGTCTAAGCCTGCTTCCTTCATGCCCTGTACGCAGTACCGGCAGCTGCAGTCGTAGGGTTTGACAATATCAAAGAAAAAGCCGTCTACCGGCAGCATTTCCAGAATCTCTTCCACATGGGCCCAAACAAAATCCCGATAGGGCGTATTCACACAAAGGTCTTGGTAGAACCCAGCTTCATACGGCTTGGTCCCTGAGAGCTCACCCTCAGGCCCAATTGCCCGCCACTCAGGATGCCGCATAGCTGTATAGTAGTCCCACTGTATGGTGGTGTAGATGGGAGCTCGGATGCCGTACTTGTGGCAGGCTTCTATCTGCTCTAACAGCAAATTGCGGTTAACCAAATTGGGATGGACACGCTCTGGAAACCGCTTGGAATCAAAATAGATCAATCCATGATGGCACCGTGCAAAACACGTAATGGAATCTACCCGGGCCTTGTCCAATGTACGGGCAAACTCTTCTCCGTCAAATTCGGCGCCAACCATCGGTATATGCTCACTTGTATGGAAGTCCAGATGGATCTGTCGAAAACGCAGCTCCGTCACCAAATATTCCCTCCCTGAAAATACTGGCTCTCATAGACTCCTTCGTCTTGACACACAACACCAACAAGGCTTGATTAGAGCCTCACCCCCTTGCTTGTTCCAGTTAGTTAGCGCGCAAGCACTGAGCGCCACTCTCCTGCCGCCCCAATCCAAGCATGAGTTGCTAAATGTCTCTTAATGTCAGAATATCATTAAACCTTCCATTAGCCAAGGAGACATAATTGCCGCGTTGGAGTGGAATGGGGCAGCGTTAGTTGAACAACTCCAACGCTGCCCTTTCACAAAATGGTGTGAACTGATGCTTAGCAAGCTCCTCGCCAATCTATACCGACCCATCTCAGACTTACCTCATATCACGAGAGCCCCTATCTCATATCTACTATGACGCCATCAGGATCCCAGAGATCCTCCCAGTCCCGAGCTCCCTCCCAGAGAAATACCTGCCCTTTGATCAAACGGCAGTTCTTGTCTATCTTGGCTATAGCCTGCATATCTTCTACTGTTAGCGGTTCCGACACAGTGCAGGCAATGTTGGCCAGGTAATGCTCCCGGTTCACAGCAAAGGGAACAGGGACTTGTCCCCGCTGGACAGCCCACTTCACGCACACCACCGCGGGGTGGACATTCAACCTTTCGGCGATTTCCACGATCACCGGATCCTCGATGTCCACTGTATCCTCCGGAGTCCTGTCTCGATCGGGACGATTGGGCGAACCGATGGGACAAAATCCAATGGGCAATATATCATTCTCTAGGCAGAACTCGAACAACTCCGCCTGCTGAAAATGGGGGTGCAGCTCCATCTCGTTACAGGCAGGCTTGATGCGGGCATCCTGCAGAAGCAGCCTCAGTTTGGGGATGGTCATATTGGATGTCCCGACATGCCTCACCAACCCCAATTCCACCAGCCGCTCCAGCTGCTGCCATGTCTCCATGTACTCATCGTGGGAATACGGCTTAGCATTGGGGTCCCGTTCAGTGCCCTCAGCTCCCGGCCGGTGGTAGTTCCTAAACGGCCAATGGATGAGGTAAAGATCTAGATAGTCCAGCTGCAGATCCCGCAAAGACTGCTTACATGCAGGGATGACATCCTCTGGAGCGTGCTTGTCATTCCAGAGTTTGGACGTTATCCATAGATCCTCCCGCGGTACACCGCCCCCCATGATGGCCTGCAGCGACTCGCCAATCAAGTGTTCATTGCCGTATACGGCGGCACAATCGAAATGGCGATAGCCTACCTCAGCAGCGCCCAGCACCGCCGCGGCAATTGATTCACCGGAAAAGCGATCGGATCCGAAGGTCCCTAGACCAATGGCAGGTATCTGTGCGCCGGTGTATAGGGTACGCTTGGGAACCATCTCGGGGTCAATGCCGTCCTCTGCTATCTTGAATGTATAACGCCTTTCTTCAACCAAATCTAACCCTCCCAGCCTTCCTTCTTGCTCTAGCATCGTGACAATCTATACTCCTCTGTAATACCGAGCACTTCCCGTCGGAGTGTTGGTGGCGTATGGAATGGACCCAGAGGTGAACTGCTCGGTGTAGTAGAGCCACCCAACTGTCATTCAGGGATTAATCGCGAACTCATAGTCCTCAAGAACCTCTTTGATCTTGTCTTTGAGCAGTGCCTCAGGCTCATTTTCCAGCAGCCCAGCCCGGATCCGCTTATACTGCACCGGTAGGTACTGGCTGATCAGGGTGAGGGGAATCGGTGCTGCGCTTAGGTTTTCCATCAGGGTTTCTACGGCTTGCCTTACTTCCGGCACATTCCAATAGTAGCGGCACCTGTCAGAAAGGCTGTATCTCCGGGCCAACGCGATCTCTGATTCTGAGCCGTGATAGTAGTTCTTCCAGTGGGTAGGATTGCTGAGCATGGCTGCATCCAGCTTATCTATCAGCTGACTCAGTGTGGCCCCGGGGACATTACCCAACAGCTCCCTCTCTATAAGGCTCAGTGCCAGCAGACCTTCCCGGAGGGCAAAGGTGAGGGCCGGGCCCACCTTGAGAACTGCGACACCGTCTTCTACCAGGCTTTTTAGAGCCTCCCGGGTCTGATAATCCGTCGAATGCCCTTCAAAGACTAGATTGGGCAGCTCAGCTAACACCGCCGTCAGGGCCCTGGCTTTTTCCCGGTCATATTCACAAATTGTGCTGCTGCCAAACTCAACTCCCGGCTGTACCACCACTGCAACAACCCGCTGCCAGGCATCTTGGAGATTCCTTCTAGAGAAGGCTTCCTGGGACACCCGCACGGTTTCCATGAGATCTCCGGAACGGGTGACCTGCAGAGCATCCTCTTCATCCTGCATTCCTCCGGGGACTGGAACTTCAGTCCCGATTACGTACACCGGCGGAACTGCATCGGGGTTTGAGCGGAGCAGCTCCCTATATGCTTCTTCCGCAACCCGGCACAGCTCGGCGGTGCGCTCGGCAATCACTGCCGGCGGCAAGGCACCATTTTCGCATGCATCGTCACCCAGCGCCATACTGGCATCTAAGTGCAGTTTCGTAAAGCCGGCCATCACATATTGCCGGATGAGCTCTGCTGACTTCGCCATAGCAGCCTCGGCAGGTTCTCTTTTCCAAGGATTGGGGCCAAGATGGTCACCCCCCAGAACCAGCCGCTTCTGGGGAAACCCCACCTTGTCCGCTAACCGCAGGACAAATCCTTGAAAATCTGCTGGTTTCATCCCCGTGTATCCGCCGAACTGATTCACCTGGTTGCAGGTAGCCTCAATCAGAACATGGCCGCCTGTCTCTAGGCCGTGCTCAAGGGCCGCCTCCAACACGTAAACATTGGCGCTGCATATGGAGCAAATCCCCTTGGGCATGCCGGCCTTCTGCAGCCTGACAATATGCTCCATCACGTGCTCTCTTGTCATGATGATGAATCACATCCTATCGTTGACTATCATCCATGAGCAGCATCACTTTGATTGCCCGATCACAAGAACGCAGAGTCTCAAAGGCCTCCCGGGCATCTGCCAGTCCAAAGCGGTGGGTGATCATCGCCGAAGGCTCTAGGGCACCGTCGGCTAATGCCGTGACAGCTATCTGCCACTCGCGGCCCGGAAAGGGAGCTGAATACGACATCCACGAACCGTAGATCACGAGCTCCTTCCGGATTATGGCTTCAAAGGCCTTTGCCTCAAAATGCACTGGTTCGTGGGCTGTGCCCACATAGAGAACCCTGCCGCCATTCGCGCATATCTCCACAGCCTGGACTTGAGTGATGGGGTGGCCTGCTGTCTCCACGGCTAAACCACATCCAGCTCCAGACGTGAGGGACCGGATGGTTTCGGCCAGGCCGCCTTCAGCCGTTGACAGCTTCTTGGAGTTGACTACCGCATCGGCTCCCAGTTCTCGAGCCCTTTCCAGCTTCCAATCATTAATATCCACGGCCAATACTTGGCTCGCGCCCAGAAACTTTGCCCACATCACGGCGAATAGCCCAATGGTACCGACACCCAACACAGTGACACTGGTTCCTGCCAGTGAGCCCACCTTCAAGAGGCCGTACAGGGAGACTGTGGCCGGCTCCAGCATCGCAGCTTGCTCATAGGAAAGCTCCTTGGGTATGGGAACCAATGACCGCTCAGGGATGGCCACATATTCAGCCATACATCCCTGCCGCCGGGACCCAATAAAGCTATATTGGCGGCACAATGAATACCGGCCCAGCTGGCAGGCTTCACATTCCATGCAGGGTACCAGGGGAGCAACGGCAACCCTATCCCCAGGGTCGAACCTGGTAACCTCTGCGCCCACCTCGACGACTTCCCCAGCTGCCTCATGTCCTACAACCGTTGGATAAAAATGTGCTTTGCCGTCAAGAGCCCGGGGCAGGTCTGACCCGCAGACCCCGCAAGCCCCAATGCGTACGATCACTTCTCCAGGCTCAAGTATGGGATACGGAATATCCTCGATTCTAATATCGCCTGGACCGTGAATTACCGCTGCTTTCACAAATATCGCTTCCCTTCACGTACTCCGTAATCTTAGCCAGCTTGTGCATGACAGGCTTGAGCGATTCATATGACATCAGATAGGCTTCATACAGTTCATCATACAATTCCTTATGCTCTAACCGGGGTTCATACCACTTCTCCACCTTCACCGTCTGCTTAAGTGCAGCCTTGTAATCGTCAAAGGCTCCTACGCCAATGCCGGCTAGGAATGCTGCCCCAAATACGGTTCCATCCTGCATGTTTGGTACACCCAGGGGCACACCGGCAACATCGGCTTTGATCTGACACCAGACGGCGCTCTTAGACCCGCCTCCAACGCTGACAAGGCTGGCAGGCTGGGCCCCGGCACTGGCCGCCACCTCTAAGTTGTGCCGCAGGGCCAAAGCAGCTCCTTCCATTAAGGCCCGAATGATCTCCGGTCTCTGTTTCTCATAGGAAAGCCCCACGAAGACTCCCTTAGCCAGGGGATCCCAGATGGGAGTGCGTTCACCAGCCATATAAGGCAGAAAGATCAGGCCGCCGCAGCCGGGTTCTGCCTGCGCCGCGTCTTCACTTAAGAGCTCGAAGGGATCCCTATCCTTCAGCAGGCTGGAATCATAAAACCCAGCTCCCAGCACTCGCTGATAGATCCAGTTCAGTACCCCGCCGCTGACTGTGCCGCCGGATAGGTGCCACCTATCCCTAAGGACATGACAGCCGCTGATTAGGCGGGAATCCCTGTAAGGGCGGTCAGTACAGATGGTCATTCCCCCTGCTTGACCTGCCTGTTCTTGGGTTTCCAGATGTTCGGTGATGTCAGCTCCCAAGCAGGCTGCTGCACAATCAACACCGCCTGCAATCACCGGAATCCCTGGAACCAGCCCTGTCGCCTCGGCGGCCTGGCGAGTCACCTGGCCGACAATGGTATCAGACTCAAAAACAGCGGGCAAAAGATCAGGGTCAAGCCGGAATCTCTCTAGTGCTTCCTCTGACCAATCCCGCTTTTCAATATCGAAGACGTAATACCCGTAGCCCTGGGATACATCCTGAGTGAATTCCCCGGTCAGCCGATATACAATATAGCTGTTGGACTGCAGAAACCTATATGTGCTTTGGTACACATCCGGTTTGTGGTTTTGCAGCCACCGCATCTTGGGGACGCAGTAGGCTGGATCGATGCGGTTACCGCTGACTGACAGCACGTAGTCTTCACCGATGTCTTCCCTGATCTTCTCACACTCGCTGAGAGCACGGCGGTCCAGCCACAGCAAGGCACGGTGCAGAGGCCGCCCTTGACGGTTTACCGGCAGTGTAGCCCAGCTGTGGCCAACTACGCCGACAGCCAACACCCTCTCTGGATTCATGCCTTTTTCTCTAATGAGCCTTTGGATATTGAGGCAAACAGCATTCCACCAGTCTTCTGCTTCTTGCTCTGCCTCCAGTGCCGTCCGCCGGTTCACATCGTAGACTTGCGTAACACTGCCCAGGACCGAACCATCGAGCCTGTAAGCAGCAGTCTTGCATCCCGATGTCCCGACATCAATTCCGATCAGGATGTCCCGTTCCATGGTATTGTACCTCCCCGATGGGCTTGCTAAGGCCGCAAACTCGGCCGATTATCGCAAATAATCTTCTGACCTTCTAGACTCAGATCACAGCTTGTCTTGGCCTCAAAACCGATACCTTAAGCACGTGAAGCTCCTTCCCCATGAAGCTCCAGGACATAGCGCACCGTTGCTTCATCGGAAATGAGGAATTTTGTATATCCACCTCTGAGGGCTCCAAGAATAGCCTTGGCCTTTACCTTGCCTCCGGCTATCGCAACGACCATTGGAACCCGCTTCAATTGCTCAAGGCTCATGGCTATTAGGCGAGCATTCAGATCTAGTTGACAAGGCTCACCGGTGATGCTGAACATCTGCCGGCAGACATCTCCCGCTGCTGCCGCATTCTTGATGTCATCCATGTCCTTCTCGCTAATAGCCCTGATGAAGGCTGAGCCGTAAGTTGCGATTGAATACCCGATCCCCACTATGGCCAGATCCAAAGATTCCCACATATCGACAACCGGCTTGATCATAGGATCAGATGTGATGGTCGCTCTAGCTTCAGCACTGCCGGCTATAACCGGTGCATAGATTGCCCGGTATTCACCACCTAGGGCGGCGGCTAACCTCTGCGCTAGAGCATTCACTTGGAACTCAGGCTCGATATTCTCCATCCCGCCAAACAGAGGCACGACGGTGGCAGCTTGTCGCCCTCCCAGATCAATGTGATCGAGCATTTCCAAGATAGTCCTGCCGCAGCCAAGGCCAATCTTGCGTCTGCCCGCTATCAAGTCCGGCAAGAGTTCAGCAGCCGTAAGTCCCAGTATCTTTCGCAGGACCTGCTCAGATCGGTACTCTCCCGGTACAACCACGGCACCTTGGAGTCCATAGGTTCTCTGCAACTCTGACTCCAAGTCCTTGCACGTCTGGTCAGTGGGCGGTACCAGTTCGATCCTCACAACACCCTGTTCTCTAGCTTTGGTGAGCAGCCGCTGGATCTTGAACCTGCTAAGCCCCAACTGTTCGCCGATCTCCTGTTGGGTCAATTCCTGCTCATAGTACAACTTGGCAACCAGATAAAGCAGGTTGTCATTCACAGTGGTCATCTGTAAAGAATCCTTCCTACTCAAGTTAAGAGCTCTGCATTTGACGCTGGTGTTCTTTTAGAAACCATCTATAGTCACTGGGTTCTGCACATTTGTGCACTACATATGTGTGCCTATGGATTATGCGTTCTCCCGTTGTCTCAGATTTCCTTCCAGACCAGACAATATTTCCCACACTGCCAGGATAGCAAGAAAAGAAAAGCCCCTGCCGCCAAGCAAGGGCTATATCCGTATGCGGGACCTCCCGCAACATGAAATCTCATCTCTTGCTCAATTCCTAATAAACACACTCATGGGCTGCTTTAGCATAGGCCACCAGGTTCTCCATAGGGGTATTAAAGAAGTGGTCACTGGCACTCAACATATACCCACCTCCCTCACCTAAAGCAGCAAACAAGCGATGAACTTCCTTTCTGATATCCTCTGGTGAACCATCCGTAAGGATATTGAACTGATCCATGCCGCCAATTAGGCACACCCGATCCCCAATCGCCCTCTTTACAACGGCTGGGTCCGTAATATCTCCACCGATGGCCCTTGGCGACAGAGTCTCCGAAGCATCACAGCCGTTGGCCACAATCAGGTCCAGGATCTTGGTCATCCCGCCGCAAGTATGGTAGACCACCTTGTGCCCCGCTTGGTGGATAGCTTCATGAAGCTTACGATCATAGGGAAGGCAGAAATCCCTGTGAATCTGAGGAGAGATCACCGTATTGGAGCTTGCTCCCCCTCCGGTCTCCACCAAATCCAAGGGCAGCCCTACGAGGTTCTCGTCTACATACTGCAGTTTAATGTCCAGCAATATCTGCAGAAGCTCGTGGACCCAATCGGGTTTGTCGAAAGTGGCCAGGATCATTTCTTCAGTGCCGACAAGACAGCAGGCATCCTGCCAGCAACCGGCCTGCCGGCCCTGAATGAGCATCCGCAAGATACCCCGATCCCCAATTTCGTCATATAGCCGGGTCACTTCTGTCCTATCCAGCTTGGCTATCGGATGGTATTTCTTGACTAAATGAATATCATCGTCGTGTTTGATCAGAGGCTCAATAATCCAGGTGGTCCTATCATCAAATCCCTCAAGATAGGTAAGTTCGCCTTCAGGCGTGGTTATGCGATACCTACGCCTATTGGCTCCGCTCTGAACAAACAGCTGCTTCTCAACCCGCCATTGAGGTGACTCTAGATATGATGGCGTGAAATGGGTTACCGCCGCATCCATTCCTGTAGCCTCAAAGGCCTCCAGCTCCGACATTCCCCCCATATAGTGTTTCAAATGATAGGGCTGCCACTGGTGGATAGTCACCGGCAGACGGTCCGGCTTACCCTTGCGCAACGCCGTCAGCATGCGCTCCTTCGAAGTCAATTTGCCTACCCCCCGGCTAAGATGCTCTTGTTTCACACATCGCGCAAGTAGAGCATCTCCAGAGTGCCTTCTCTGACGAAGACCGGAATCTCATCTATTGGGGCGGCACAGGTATAGGTCCTGCCGCCTTCGTAGATCTCCTGATCATTGATACTTCTCCACCTGCCGGCGGGCAGGTATACTTCCCGCTCCCGCATATTCTCATAGAGAATCGGGCAGATAAGCATATCGCTGCCGAACATATACTCATCCTCGATCTCCCAGGCCCTCGGGTCCTCAGGGAAATCATAGAAGAGCGGCCGCATGAGCGGGGTGCCCTTTTCGTGGGCTTCCCTCATCAGCTGCTTCACATATGGCCTGATCTTCTCACGGATATGCATGTATTTCTTGCAGATATCGTAGACCTCTTCCCCATAACTCCAGACTTCATTATCAGCACCGCTGCCCATGCTCGCTCCACCGACAGTGCCCATAGGCTGCTTGAACGGCTCCCTGTGGCCGTGGAGGCGGAATACGGGGCAGAAAGCCGCAAACTGGAACCAGCGGACGAACACTTCTTTGAACTCATCGGAATAGATGTTGCCGCCGTGGAAACCGCCGATATCGGTGGTCCACCACGGAATACCGGCCAAACCCATATTCAATCCGGCAGCCAGCTGATTCCTCAGGGACCGGAAACTAGAGTCGATATCCCCAGACCACACCAAGGCCCCGTATTTCTGTGAACCTGCCCAGGCACAGCGCAGCAGGTTGACGATATTTTCCTGCCCTGCAGCTTCCATTCCTTCATAGGCCATGCTGGCGTAGAGCCT
>ERZ773359.3910-NODE-3910-length-16358-cov-232.207569_pt1 | contig 16358 bp, 20 predicted proteins | sample MGYA00374955_ERZ773359 | MGnify/ENA primary metagenome ERZ773359 (study PRJEB29098, sample SAMN04486028) | biogas fermenter metagenome | study: EMG produced TPA metagenomics assembly of the Biogas fermentation microbial communities from Germany - Plant 4 DNA1... | reverse complement strand
AAGGAGGTTGTCTTTATGAGAAAATTTCTATGGGCCACGATAACCGTCAAGGACTTGGAAGAGTCATTGAAGTTCTATCAGGAGATTGTGGGTCTCACCCTTGACAGAAGGTACGAGGCAAGACCCGGAGTCGAAATCGCATTTTTGGGAATGGGAGAAACCAAAGTCGAGCTAATAAAAGATGAATCGATAGAGGATGTAAATATCGGTGATCACATATCCCTGGGCTTTGAAGTTGATTCCGTAGATGACATGATGGAATTTGTCAAAGAAAAAGACATTCCCATCCACAGCGGCCCCTTCCAGCCCAATCCCAGTATCAAATTTTTCTACATTAAAGACCCCAACGGATTAAACATTCAATTCTTCGAACATATTGATTGACAATGTTAAAGCCTTCAGGAAGACAGCATTTTTCACCGTTCCTGAAGGCTTTATATCCGTTACTTATTTAAAAGAATTTCCACATCGTACTCATTCATTTTTTCTTGCATCCACATCTGGTAAACTACCGGCAGCTTTTGCTGGAACAGGATTTCCCTTATTTCATCCTTGCTTTCTTCGTATGTGGCCTGTTTTGCCGGCTTTTTATCTTCCAGCTTTATGATGTGATATCCGTAATCTGTTTTTACCGGGTCGCTGATTTGGCCTACTTCCATGGAAAAAGCGGCATCCTCGAATTCCTGCACCATTTGGCCCCGTGCAAAATATCCCAGGTCTCCGCCTTGTTCACTATTGCTGCTGTCTGTGGAATACTCCTTGGCCAGGGCTGCAAAGTCCTCGCCGGCCTCAAGCTTTTCCTTGACCTCTACGGCCTTCTCCTCGGAGTCCACCAAAATGTGGCTGGCCTTTACCTGTTCCTTTTCGCCGAAGTTTTCCTTGTTAATTTCAAAGTACGATTTCATTTCATCTTCTTCAATCTTTACCTCGGCCCCCAGCAGCTTTTCGACAGTAATATTTGTTCTGAGAGTCTCCTTTATATCATCCAGCGGAGTGCCGTACATTTCAAGAAACTGCTCAAAAGTTTCGCGGCCGCCGTACTGCTCTGCGATTTTATCAATTTCCTTGTCCAAATCATCATCGGTGACCTCAACATTTTGCTTTTTTGCCTCAAGTTCAATTATTTTGTTAGCGACCAGTGTGTTCAGGGCCGCATCGCCGTTTTCCTTTACCAAATACTCGTACAGCTCATCTTTCGTGATTTTTTCATTGTTCACCCTGGCCACCACTTCGCTGGATGCCTGGCTGCTGCAAGCTGAAGCTATCAAGCCGAGCCCTATTGCCAAAACAAGAACCAAAGCCAAAGACTTAGTTATGCTGATTTTTTTAGTAAAAATTTCCCTCACCCTATCTATTAATAAAATTTATTGCTCATACTAGTTTATCAGTTTTGTGCTACTAATGTCTAGACTTTTTCCGTTGCTTTTTGTTTAAAAAACCTGGCAAATGAGATATACTCAAAATAGAAACCCGCACAACCTACCAAACCTGCCACGGGGACGTTTCGTTTGCCAGGTTCATGCTAATACTATAATATTATCAAAGAAAAGTTTAAGGACTGATAAAAGGAATGAGCGATATTGAAGGTAAAAGTAATACCGGAAGACTTCATCGTGACGGAACTCATTGATTTAAAACTAAAGAATGACGGCAAGTACCGCATATACCTTTTGGAAAAGCGGCACTGGAACACCATGGACGCCCTGCTTGCCATTGCCAGGCAAAACAAGATGGCCATGGCCAGCATAGGCTACGGCGGCCGAAAGGACCGCCATGCGATAACCTATCAATACATTTCCGTGCCAAAGAGATACGACCTTTCCTTTGACATGCCAAATGTTAAACTTAGCCCTGTGGGCTTTGCCGATGATTTCATTTCCGCAGCGCTAATGAAAGGAAACCACTTCCAAATCACCCTAAGAAAAATCCCCGAACATCAGAGGGAATCGATCCTGGAGCGTTTGGATGAAATCAGCCGCTTCGGCTTTCCGAACTATTTTGACGACCAGCGCTTCGGCAGCATAGCAAATCCCGACGAAATATTGGCGGAAAGGATCATCAGAAAGCACTACAAAGGCGCCCTAAAACTCTACTTTACCACAATTGGCCCGGGAGACAAGACGAAAGAAAAACGGAGGAAAAGAAAAATAGAGGAACTCTGGGGCGACTGGCAGGCTATTGCCCCCCTGTGCAAAACCAAGGCCGAAAGGGACATAATGAAAATCCTTTGGGAGGGTGACAGCAAAAGCCAACTGGTAAAGGCCATAAATGCCATCCCCAAAGAAGAACTGTCCATGCACTTTTCTGCCTATCAAAGCTACTTGTGGAACCTGAGTTTAGAGCAAATCCTGCAAAAACACGTAACAAACCCCTTTAAAGTAAAAGGGAAAATCATGGACTATACTTTCTATAAAGATTTAGATGAAGGGGCTTTAAAAAAACTAAAAAACATGCAAATCCCCACAGTATCTTATAAAATCCCGGGAAACCCTGAGGAGGCCCGAATCGTAAAAGACATTTTGTCCCAGCGGGGCTTAAAACCCTCCGACTTCAACCTGACCAAAATCCGAAAATCCTTTTTCAAATCCTTCCTCCGCCCCGCCATAGTCTATCCCGAAAACCTGACAGGGGGACGTTTCGTCTGCCAGGTCCCTGACGACGTGACGGAAGAAAGCATGACAGAACCACTCTTTGAAGCTGATGATATCTACCCGGGCTTTTCGAAACTACAACTCAACTTCACACTGCCAACAGGCAGCTTCGCCACAATGCTGATAAAATCCATACAGGGGACGCTATAAACTAGCTTTCAAGCAAATTGTATTGCCTATAACTACGTGCTATAATAAAACTACATGACTAATAAAAAACATTAGAAGGAGCAGCAAATTGGGCAAGCTTAAATCAATCATTCCAAAACTTTTATTTTTTTTGGGCGGACTATATATCGTTACAGTAGGCATGGTTATTGTCAAGCAATCAGGATTGGGTGTAGATCCCTGGATGGTATTTCACATGGGAATCTCTAATTACGTTCCCTTTACGGTTGGCCAGGTGACCCAGGGGGTTGGAGCCATAATGCTCTTGATAGGCTGGGCATTAAAAATAAAGCCTAGCATCGGAACATTTTTAAACATGTTTTGCTACGGTTATTTTCTTGATTTGAATATAACCATCAATGACACTTTAAACATAATACAACAAACGGATAGTTTAATAGTTTCAATCCTATACTTACTCATCGGCATCATCATAATAGGCGTAGGATTGGGGATATACCTTAACGGGCAATTGGGAGTTGGCCCGAGAGACGGTTTTATGGTCGGAATCTCAAATGTTACCGGGAAAAAGCCCGGCACAATCAAGACATGGATGGAATGCACAGCCGTATTTATCGGCTGGCTTTTGGGCGGTCCTCTCGGCATTGGGACACTGGTATATGCCTTAAGCGTCGGAAGCGTAATGCAGTGGACGCTTGACCGCGTAAAACTGCCCCAACCAAAAGAAGTTTGTGAAGAAGGAGTAGCACATTGAACAGGGATAATTTGATTATTCATCAGCTCTTATTCTTTTTCGGCGGCTTATATATCGCCTCCTTAGGGAAGATTTTCCTAATGGAATCCGGATTCGGCGTGGATCCCTGGATGGTATTTCACATGGGAATATCCAATCACACTCCGTTTACGGTTGGCAGGGCCACCCAGGTGGTCGGAGCACTAATGCTTTTAATCGGGTGGGCCTTAAAAATAAAACCCGGTATCGGCACCGTTATGAACATGTATTTCTTCGGCTTTTTTCTCGATTTGAACATAGGCATAAATAATGCCTTGAATTTAGTTAGACCCACGGAGAGCTTAATAGTATCTATTTTATACCTGATTATCGGCATTATTGCAAATGGAGTTGGATTTGGAACTTACATTAACGGCAAACTGGGCGCCGGGCCAAGGGACAGTTTCATGCTCGGCATCTCCAATGTTACCGGAAAAAAGCCGGGCACGATCAGGACGGTCATGGAAAGCATGGCCGCACTTATCGGCTGGCTTTTGGGCGGCCCTTTGGGCATTGGGACACTGGCTTATGCCCTGAGTGTTGGAACCGTAATGCAGTGGACCCTTGACCACGTGAAGCTGCCCCAAAGAAAACAAGCCCCTGGCCCGCGGCCTCTATAAAACCCGCCACCTGCACCTGGCAGGGGGACGTTTCGTCTGCCATATTCCAGAAAATTAAGTATAATGCAACAGGGTGATGCTAATGCCAAGAACTGCGAGGGAGAAGAGCAAAACCGGCATTTACCACATTATGTTGAGGGGTATTGATCGAAGGTACATATTTTTAGACGATAGCGATAGGGAAAAATTCTTATATTATCTTTTCAGGGCAAAAGAGATTTCTGAGTTTGAATTATATGCCTATTGCCTAATGGGCAACCATGTACACTTGCTTATGAGGGAAAGCGGAGAATTGGGCGACAACGTCAAGAGAATAGCAGTTGGCTACGTGCAATGGTTTAACAACAGGCACGGCAGAACCGGCCATCTCTTTCAAAACAGGTACAGAAGCGAGGCAATCGAAAGCGAAAGATACCTTGTTGCAGCAGCAAGGTACATACACCAAAACCCCGTCAAGGCCAAAATGGTGAAAAAAGCTGGGGACTATGAATGGAGCAGCTATAAGGATTATATCGATTTCTATAAGGGCAAAAGCACCAGCATTGATCCGGGGCTAATCGCGGCCTATTTCAGTACACAAGAGAGCTTTGAGGAATTCATGAACAAACCAAATGACGACAAATTTTTGGATTATGAAGTTAAGCAAAAATATACGGATAAAGATTTGCTAAGCAGAATTAATGGCATAGTGGATATTAATTCACTGGCCAGACTGCCCAAAAATGAACGTGACAAGATTATCTTGGAAATATATAATATGACAGGAGCCAGCATGAGGCAGTTAAGCAGGGTTATGGGCATAGGGAGAAGCATAATTGAGAACGCGGTAAGGAACTCGGAACTATGAACCTGGCAAACGAAACGTCCCCGCGGCAGGTTATAGTTTTTAAAAAGTAGTTCTAAAAGTTAGAATCGGGCCGCATATTTTTGCGTTCTCGATACCGCCAATTAGCATCGTAGGCTTTCGCGCGCCTTCGCTGCAGATTGGCACGGATTTTGCATTACTTATCTTTAAAAAATCTAATTGCTTTGGAGGTTTCCCCATGAAAAAATATCACATAGCAGTAGTTGGTGCTACCGGTGCAGTAGGCACTGAAATGCTGAAAATCCTTGAAGAAAGGGACTTTCCGATAGAAAGCATCAGGCTTTTTGCCCATGAAAGCGAAGCGGGAAAGAAGATTACCTTCAAGGGCAGTGAGTTTACGGTAGAGAAGGTGGACGAGGACAATATAAAGGGCATAGACATTGCCTTTTTTGCCGCCGGCCCCGTGAGCAAGGTACTGGCCCCGGTCTTTGTCAAAAATGGAGCCGTGGTCATCGATAACGGCAGTTCCTTCCGGCTGGACCCGTCGGTCCCCCTGGTAATACCAGAAATAAACCCGGAAGACGTGGACTGGCACAGCGGCATCATATCAAATCCCAATTGCGCCACCATAATCCTGTGCGTCCCTTTAAAGCCCATTTACGATTATGCGGGTGTCACCAGGATCATAGTATCCACGTACCAGGCGGCTTCCGGAGCCGGAGTCAAGGGCATAGCTGAGCTGGACGAACAGGTTCGCTCCTACGCCAAAGGCGAGCCCATGCCAGAGCCCAAAGCCTTTACCTGCCCCATAGCTTTTAACGCCATCCCTCACATAGATGTCTTTATGGAACAGGACTACACCAAGGAAGAGTGGAAGATGTACTACGAAACCCGCAAAATCTTCCACGACCCCGATCTAAGGATAAGCAGCACCACCGTGCGCATACCGGTAATGAGAAGTCACTGCGAATCAATTCTCCTGGAAACCAAGAAAAAAATCACCCCTGATGAGGTCAGGGACATCCTGTCAAAAGCCCCGGGAGTAAAGGTATACGACGATCCCTCTAACAATATCTACCCGACGCCCCTTACTACACAGGGCCAGGACATCATATACGTGGGCAGGATACGCCGGGACACTTCCAGCGAAAATGGAATATGGCTGTGGACCTGTGGGGACCAGATAAGGAAAGGCGCGGCTACCAACACCATTCAAATCGGAGAAGTGTTAATCGAGCGCGGCTTACTTGATAAAAAATAAATCTAATATATTGTTTTTCATCCACTCCTTTACAAGCTTTCTATAATTTCTCCTAGTTTACTAGGAGGATTTTTTTTATTTCGTGCAGAAATAATCCTAAGTGACTCTAATGCGAATAACCTGCTTCCTGGGAGGCTTCAGACGGGGTGGTCAGTGTGAAAAAATTCAAAGTGGGGATAATAGGGGCCGGCAGGGGCGGTAGCGCCCTTTTGGAGACCCTGATTGAAATGGACAATATAGAGATTCAAGGGATAGCGGATATCGATTCATCGGCCAAGGCTTTTGGCGCGGCAAAAAAGGCGGGCATAAAATGCTTCACGACCGTCGAGGAACTTTTGTCATCCTGCAGCTTGGATGTGGTTTTTGAGGTGACGGGAAACAAGGATCTGGCAAAGGTCCTGCGCGGCCAACTGCCCGACAATACCGTCCTGGTGGAGGCGCCTGCCGTCAACATAATGCTCAGCATCATAAGGGATCGAAAGGAACTTTTAGAAATAAAGGAAGTGAAGGAACAACTGTCCATCATTCTAAACACTGCCCACGAAGGTATCCAGATGGTGGACAGAAAAGGCATAATCAAATACGTAAACCAGGGCTACACTAGGATAACGGGCATCCCCGCCTCGCAGCGCATAGGTACGAATGTCTTTGAAGTGTCCCCAGATGGCGCCCTGGTTGAGGTTTTGAGGACAGGCAAGCCCTGTATGGGCAAGCGTAATAAGGCCGTGGGCTCGAATGCCGAAGTCATTTCCAACGCTTCTCCCATAATAATAAACGGCGAGATGATCGGCGCCGTGGTAGTATTCCAGGACATAACCGAGGTCCTCCGCCTGACCGAGGAGCTACAGCGCTCCACTTCCGTAATCAACGGCTTAAGGGACGAAATTATTAAGCTCAGCGAAGGACGGGGAAGATTTGACGACATAATCTGCGAGAGCAGCAAGATGAAAAACATCATAAACCTGGCCAGGAAGGCTGCAAGGGAGGACTCCACCATCCTCATCACCGGTGAGAGCGGCACCGGCAAGGAAATATTCGCCAACGCCATCCACGCCGAAAGCCCCAGGGCCGGCAAGCCCTTTATCAAGGTCAACTGTGCTGCCATCCCTGAAAATCTCTTGGAGAGCGAGCTTTTCGGCTATGAAGCTGGAGCCTTTACGGGTGCCAGCAAGCTAAAGCTGGGCAAGTTCGAACTGGCCAGCGGCGGCACCATTTTCCTGGATGAAATAGGGGACATGAGCCCCATGCTCCAGGCAAAGCTGCTCCGTGTTATCCAGGAGCGGGAAATCGAGCGCATCGGCGGCAACAAACCCATCAAGATTGACGTGAGGATCATTTCAGCTACCAATCGGGACCTGCTGGCGCTGATCGGTTCGGGCGCCTTCAGGGAAGACCTGTATTTCAGGCTGAATGTAATAAATATCAACATACCTCCCCTCAGGGAAAGGCGGGAGGACATACCGGCCCTTACCAGGGTGTATATTGAACACTTCAACAGGAAATTTCAAAAGAATATAAAGGGGGTCACGGAAAAGGCAAAGGACATGCTCCTATCATACGATTGGCCGGGCAATGTCCGTGAACTCATGAACATCCTGGAGCGGACCATCCTGATGAGCCAGGGGGAATGGATAACCGATGACCTGCTGCGTCCTTACTTTGACCAGGTTAAAATCAAATCCAGCAGCAGGGATGCAATCATGCCCTTAGAAGAAATGGAAAAGGACTTGATTATGAGAGCTTTAAAAGAATTCGGAAGCAGCGTGGAGGGCAAACGAAAGGCGGCCGAGGCCTTAAAAATTTCTCTTGCCACTTTGTACAACAAAATAAAAAAATACGGCATTCGGTGATGACATGTTTCTAAAATCTAGAAAGAACTTTTAAATTCTGTAAACCGTTCAAATGCTTTTATTTTACTTTCCGATCCGCATCTTTTTATATTTTTTAGAAATCGATGATGACCCCTACTCATACGAAATAGCAAGCCATAGCATTTTCCGGTTGGCATATTTTTTGCATTGCTTATTTTTACACCTTCTGGTTAATATACTTTTTAGTAAGAAAGTTTTGCTGTGGGAAAAAGGAGGTGATTATTTCAGAATAATAAGGGTAGTGTATAAGATTGCAAAAAATTCAAAAAAGGAGGCGAATTTACTTCATGAGTTTATCTGCCATCGTATGGATCATAACCGTTATCTTCTGTCTGATTTTCCTATGGATATCATTAAAGGTTAAAGACGACGCCAGCCAAAGTTTTTCCCACTATGCCATTGCCGGCGGCACCCTGCCCCTCTTCCTGATTCTGTTTACCGACATCGCCACCATCATGGGTGCGGGCAACTTCATCGGCCACGCCGCGCAAGGCTATAAGATAGGTATGGCGGACATTCCCTTTGTCTTTGGCGAACAGGGTTCCAAGATTATCTTCGCAATAATATTTGCAGGTTTTGCAGGAAGATTTACTTACAACACCCTTTCAGAGATGATGGATGACCTGTTGGTTCGCGACAAGGTGACGAGGGCCATCACCGGCTTGCTTACAGCCTGTATCATGATCGCCTGGGTTGGAGGCCAGGCCAAGGGTCTCGGCGACATATTCGCCGTGTTCACCGGAGCGGATCCCATTCCCATCATCATGCTTTTCAACGTGGTATTCATCATATATACTTATTTAGGAGGCATATACTCGGTAGTCTGGACAGATCTTCTACAAGGTATCATAGTAGTTGTTTTTGCCTTTATATTCTACGGATATGCATTTGCACCCGTGAACTTCTCCATGGCTGTCCTGCAGCAGAAGTTGGCGGAAGCCGGGGCAGCTGAACTCGGAACCCTCAGCAATGTCCCCGTAGGAACAATTATGAAGAACTTCGTCACCGGCTGTTTCGGCATACTGGCAGCCCAGATCTATTGGCAGAGGTGTTTTGCCGCTAAGGACTCCGCCACTGCTCGAAACGGAATGCTCATCAGCGGCATCGCAGCTGTGGTCTTTGTCAGCCTTACCGCCATGGTAGGTATAGTAACCCGTGCCGTCAATCCCAACCTGGCAGACCCCAACCAGGCCATGCCCTGGCTCATGCTGAATTACGTGCCTACATGGGTTCTGGCCGTGGTATACACCCTGATACTGGCTGCTGCCATGTCCAGTGCCGACTCCAACTTAAACGCTGCTTCCGTCATCCTGGTCAATGACCTAATTAGGCCCTTTGCACCTGATAAAACCGACCAGGAACTGGTAAAATACGCCCAGTGGCTTACCATAATAGTTGGTGTTTTCTCATCCCTGGCAGCCATTTACTCTTCCAGCATCATCGGCCTCTTCTCCAAGGCGTACACCATGGCCGGTGGAGGCATAGTGCCTGTGCTCCTGGTAGGCCTTCTCTGGAAGAAGACGGGAGAACCCTTCACCATGGGTACCAGAAACAGCCGCATCACCCCCTGGGGCGCCCGCCTTGGCATAATAGTCGGTTCGGTGATCTCGCTGTCATCCCTGGGCATACTGTGGGGTGTGGCAATATCGGCGGTGGTGACCATCGTCGTTTCACTGGTAACCCCGGATGTACCTGCAACTGAAGGACCAAGTGCAAAGGTCTAAAGCCTTGAGAATATAGCCCGGTGTAAAATCCGGGCTAAACATTTTTAAGCATATTGACACAATTTTTTGTACTGAAAGAAATTTGCGCATAGTATAGGAGGTAGCAAAATTGCGTATTAAGCATCACCCCATCCTGGATGATGATTCAAGAAAATGCAATGCAAGCATCATAGTAGACGGCAAAAAGGTGCCAGCCATCGAAGGGGAACCCATAGCTGCCGCACTGCTTGCGGCGGGGATTCGAAAGATTCGGGAAACCTCCAAGTACCACAAGCCCAGGGGCATATTCTGCGCCATAGGCCGATGCACCGACTGCGTCATGATAGTCGACGGGGTGCCCAATGTGAGGACATGCGTGACCCCGGTAAGGGACGGAATGGTTGTAAGGACGCAAAAAGGTTTGGGTGAATGGGGTGAGAAGCCATGAAGAGGACTGAAATTGCCATAATAGGTGCGGGACCTGCGGGCCTGTCATGCGCCGTGGAAGCGGCCAGGGCAGGGGCCAAGGTCACCCTGCTTGACGAAAACTTAAAGCCTGGCGGCCAGCTCTTTAAACAGATTCACAAGTTCTTCGGCTCCAGGGAACACCAGGCCGGGACCCGGGGCTTTAGAATAGGAGAGCAGCTTTTAAAGGAAACGGAAGAGCTGGGAGTAGAAGTGCTCTTGAATGCCGCCGTATACGGCATATACGAGGACAAGACTCTGGCCTATATTAAAGATGGCAAAGACTACGCCCTGCAAGCGGACAGAATAGTCATCGCGGCGGGAGCTTCGGAAAATGCCCTGGCCTTTCCCGGCTGCACCCTGCCCGGGGTCATGGGGGCCGGTGCCGCCCAGACCATGATAAACGTCCACAGGGTCCTGCCCGGCAAGAAAATACTGATGGTGGGCTCGGGCAACGTAGGCCTGATAGTATCGTACCAGCTGATGCAGGCGGGAGCGGACGTGGTAGCCTTAATCGAAGCGGCCCCCCAAATCGGCGGCTACGGCGTCCACGCCGCTAAAATTCGAAGGGCGGGTGTGCCCGTATACGTCTCTACCACCATAAAAGAGGTCATAGGGGAGGAAGCGGTGGAAAGGGTGGTCATAACCAGCCTCGATGAAAAATGGCAGCCAGTACCTGGCACCGAAAGGACCCTGGAAGCTGACACCGTGTGCCTGGCCGTAGGCTTATCCCCCTTAACGGAACTGGCCTGGATGGCAGGCTGCGAGTTTACCTTTATCCCGCCCCTTGGCGGCCACGTGCCCATTCACGATGAAAACATGGAGACTACCCTCCCAGGCATCTACGTGGCCGGTGACATAACCGGAGTGGAGGAAGCTTCTTCCGCCATGGAAGAGGGAAGGCTGGCCGGAGTGGCCAGTGCTGAAAGCCTGGGCTACTACGATGAAGAAACCGCAAAGGCCTTAAAGGACGAAATCTGGCAGCGCCTCAATTCCCTGCGGACCGGTCCCTTTGGGGAAGGCAGATTTAAGGCGAAAATAAGGCAGCTGCAAGCAAGGAGGCAGTTGGCATGATGGAAAAAAAGGGAGTGCTGTACCAGGGCTTCCCTTCGATGGAGGAGCTTGAAAAGAGCCCCGGAGTTCCTAGCAAGGACAGGATCAGGAAGGGGCCCGTGGCATGTATAGAGTGCGTCCAGGAAATCCCCTGCAACCCCTGTGAAGAGGCCTGCCCCTACGGAGCAATAAAAGTAGGAAAGCCCATCACGAATCTGCCGGTCCTGGACCAGGATAAATGCATAGGTTGCGGAAATTGCATCGCCGCCTGTCCCGGCCTTGCCATATTCGTGGTAAACGGCGCCAGGGAAAAGGCCCAGATAAGCTTTCCCTACGAATACCATCCCCTGCCGAAGAGAGGCGACACGGTGGACTGCGTTGACCGCAGCGGAAAGGTCGTAACTTCCGGCAGGGTTTTGAGAGTCGTAAAAGCCCCGAATTACGATCATACCGCAGTTATTACCGTAGAGGTTGACCAGGCATATATAGATGTCGTGCGCAGCATAAAGCGATTGGAGGGGTCTGATGATGAATGAAGAATATATCTGCCGCTGTGAGGAAGTAAGCAGAAAGGAAATAGAAGAGGCCATAGAAGACGGAGCCAGAACAATTGCAGGTATAAAGAAGAGGACCCGGGCCGGCATGGGCCTTTGCCAGGGCAGGACCTGCCGCCGCCTGGTAAGCCAGATGCTATCAAAACATACGGCTCCTGAAGATGTCCTGCCCGATACTTCCAGGTCCCCGGTAAGGGCCATTACCGTTAGGGAAATCATAGACGGTGAAGATAGATAGTTTTCCAATAAAAATGAAAGCTAAAGAGGAGGAGGTCTCTTGCAAACATCGGATGTCGTAATCATAGGCGGTGGCGTCATAGGCTGCTCGATAGCCTACCACCTGGCCAAGAGGGGAATTCCCGCCCATGTAATCGAAAGGGACGACATTGCCATGGGCTCGTCGGGAGCCTGTGATAAGGCCGTGCTTTTGCAGTCTAAAAACCCGGGAATTCACCTGGAACTGGCCTTAAAGAGCGTAAAGATGTTTCCGGAGCTGCAAAAGGAGCTAGATACTGATATAGAGTTTTTAAACCACGGTGGCATGATTGCAATACAAAACGAAAAACAGTGGCAGGTGATGGAGGGTTTTGTGGAGCGGCAGAGGAAAGTGGGCCTTGATGTACGGCTTGTCGATAAAGACCAGGCCCGTGCCCTTCAACCGGCCTTTTCCGGGGACATCATCGGTTCCACATACAGTCCCATGGACTGTGAAGCGAATCCCATTTATTTGAGTTTGGGCCTCTATCGGGGGGCAAAAAAACTCGGAGCCAAGTTTTCCTTGAGAACCGAGGCGAAAAGTATTAAACTAGAGAAAGGCCGGGTAAAATCCGCCGTGACCGATAGCGGCGAGATCTTATGCAAGTACCTGGTCAATGCTACCGGGGCCTATGCACAGTTTATCGGCAGGATGGTAGGCCTCAAGATTCCCATCGTGCCGAGGCGTGGCCAGATAATAGTTACGGAACCTGTCGCTCCGCTGCTCCGCGGGGATATAAACTGTGCCCGCTACATTACGGCCAAATTCAGGCCTGAACTTTTGGGCACCGATGAAATGGCAAAGCTAGGGGTAGGCTTGTCCCTTGCCCAGACCGTAAACGGCAATATCTTAATAGGCGGCACCCGGGAATTCGTGGGCTTTAACAAGGGCACAACTCACAGGGCATTGAAGGCCATATTAAAACATGCAACATCCATCGTGCCCGCCCTGAAAGACATTCACATCATCCGGAGCTTCTCGGGCCTTCGGCCTTACACCCCCGACGGGCTGCCAATACTTGGAGAAGTGCCAGAAGTTCCAGGCTTCATTATGGCAGCGGGCCATGAAGGAGACGGCATAGCCCTATCTGCAATTACGGGGAGGATCATCGCCGATGTAATTGCCGACGGCAAACCTGCCGATGATTTAAATATCGACATGAGTAAACTTTCCCTAGAAAGATTCAAGGAGGTAGATGTAGATGAATTTTGGCAGAGTCATAACTGCTATGGTTACGCCCTTTGACGAGGACTTAAAGGTGGACTTTAAGGCACTGGAAAAGCTCATCGAGCACCTGATAAGCACCGGCACCGATACCCTCCTGGTAACGGGTACCACCGGCGAATCGCCGACACTTTCCGATGAGGAAAAGCTGGAGCTGTTCAGGGCTTCGAAAGCAATTGCCGGCAATAGGGCAAAGATCATGGCAGGGACTGGGACCAACTCCACCCAGCACAGCATAGATCTGTCGGTGGAGGCTGAGAAAATTGGCGTTGACGGCCTGCTCCTGGTAGCCCCCTACTACAACAAGCCCACCCAGGCGGGTTTGTACAAGCACTTTTCCATGATAGCCCAGGCTGTTGACATACCGGTGGTTATCTACAATGTGCCCGGCAGGACCGCCGTCAACGTGGAGCCGGAGACCCTGGCGAAACTGTCAGAAATACAAAATATCGTGGCGGTAAAGGATGCCGCCGGCAACCTGGATATAACCAGCAAAACCCGTGTCCTGGCACCGAAGCTTGATATTTACAGCGGTGACGACAGCCTTACCCTGCCCATGCTGTCCGTGGGAGGAAAAGGTGTCATCAGCGTGGCATCCCATGTGGTGGGAAGCGAAATTAAGGAAATGATAGAGAGCTTTGAAGAGGAAGATACCAAAAAGGCAGAGGAAATTCACCTCAAACTCTTCCCACTCTTTAAGACCCTCTTTACCATAACAAACCCCATTCCGGTAAAGGAAGCCCTAAACATGATGGGCGTGAAGGTAGGCGGCTTCAGGCCACCCATGACCCCTGCCGACGAAGGTGTAAAGGAAGCAATCAAAAAGGCCCTAAAGGACCTTGGCAAGATTTAAGTGATAATCTAAAGCAAAAAAAACAGGCCCAATTACCTTGCGGCCTGATTTTTTTGCCTGCGGATCAGATGAACTATTTCCAAAACCAGCTTTAAGAGGTATTCCCTAAATAGTTCATCATCATCTCCCGGGGAACTATCAGCTTCATAGGGCAGATTAGCTTCCTCGAACTTGTCCAAGGCTCTATCCTCCCCTTTATATCCTTCAAAATGGCGCTTTAGAAAAATTCCTTCAACTATATGCGCATTTTTCACATACTCCTTCATGGTGGCTACACTTACATGCACTTCAAGCTCCATATCATTTTGAAAGATAATGCGGCAGCCGCCGCTGCCAGCATCATTTAGCTCCTTTATTTCCTTAAAGTTTACGTAGCCGAAAGTGCCGTCGTTTTCCCCAAGGGGGTTTTTACGAGCTTTCACCGGTATCAGGAGAAGGTTTGTTGTCATCGGAATGGGCACTCCTTGCTTTTTGTTGACCGCTTTGCCGTAGAATTCTCTGAGCGCAGCCAGGTCCACATTGTAGAACCTGGCCAGGTTTTTCAATACAGTTTTGCACGTCCTTTTTATCGGGAACTCCTTGCCGCTCCTCGTTATGACATGGGTTACATTGCCCTCGTCATACACGGGGAAAAAAGCCGCAATGCCTTCTGTCACAAGTTGTGCTAGATCCATATAACGCACCTCCGACAACCATTATAATCCAAACATATGTTTGGGTCAAGTCAAAAAAACAAAAAACACTAAAGTTCAAATACAAATCTGTCGCCGGGGCAGCTCGTTGCCGCATTTTTTACGTTTTTATGGCCCAATACGTTTTCCCTCGGGATCTGATAAATCTCCATCAGGTGATGGACGAGCTCTTTAAGAGACGTAACTTGAGCCTTCGACGGCCTCGTCAGCCCCTTTTCACCCCGAGGGTTGTCCTTGGAACAAAAGTTCCCCGTTAGGGCCACGCCGATAGACTTAAAGTTCATGTTATCTGCCACGCAGTGGGCACCCCGGATAAAATCCGGCCGCCCCTTTTCCACGCTGCCGTCAGTCCTGATAAGATAGTGGTACCCTATGCAGACGATGACGCCCCCATCGGTCCTTCTAAAGCCCCGCCGGATGTATTCCTCTACTAAGGGCTTTGGCGATGTGATTTTCACCCCGAAACCCTGTTTGGCATGATAGCCGTCGATAGTCAAGGCGGGCACATCAAAACCCGCCGTATGGTGGATTACTATAAACCTTGGGTAAAGCCTTTCCACAAAAACCACTCCTTTATGAATTTTTAGGGACAGGTACAAAATATTCATCAAATCCCTCTTTTTTAAATCATGAATAAGTTTTAGCCGAATCCCGTATACCTTCTATAACCTTGGCCAGCTCGTAGATGCTGGCAGTGAGGCTTTCCATCTTGGCCTCCAGTCTTACCAAAAGGTAGATGGAGACGGCAATGGGAAAGCCCACATTGGCTACCTGAGCCACCAGGTCCTGCATCATAATCCTCCCTCCCAATTGAAGATATAAGTTTAGCCGGGCGCCTTAAACGCCCAGCTAAAAGTTTTAACTGATGATGAGGTCGACAACTTCTTTCTGAATGAGGCGGGCTCCTACTATTTCAACCAGGTCACCGCCAGTAGTCTCAAACACGTTTTTCTCTATGATGCTGTTCATCAAGGCCTCTACCTCTTGAGTAGTCAGGTCCTCCTTGGGGTCCTTTACGGATATCCTGGCGTTTTTCCCGGCCTGGTTTTTAAAGACCAGTTCCAAGCTCTTATCCATTCAGTTCACCTCCCTTCGTATCAAACTGAGGGAGCCCGATGCGGGCCTTCCCTCTAGAACTCTTCAGTCAGTTGGGTTTCGACAATCCGGCGAAAGGCATACACCGGATGGCTCTGAATGTCAGCCAGTTGATTGGCAACACTCATCAAATCTTCATCGGAAACTGCGGTTTTCACATTGTTGTAAGTCCTGGTCCTGTAGATGGGTTTGCCTTCTTCATCGAAGCCGGTTTCCACGATTATGCGAAGACTGGAATTAAGCGGAGTTGCAACTACTGCCATGCCCTTTCACCTCCTTTGCAAATTTCGCTTCCCCCACTTCAAAAGGTCACCTCCTGAAAGGGGAAGTCTGTGTTTGTGCCTCCATTATAAA
>ERZ773359.3905-NODE-3905-length-16384-cov-226.806785_pt1 | contig 16384 bp, 13 predicted proteins | sample MGYA00374955_ERZ773359 | MGnify/ENA primary metagenome ERZ773359 (study PRJEB29098, sample SAMN04486028) | biogas fermenter metagenome | study: EMG produced TPA metagenomics assembly of the Biogas fermentation microbial communities from Germany - Plant 4 DNA1... | reverse complement strand
AAAAAATTTATAAAAACCCTTGACATAATTTAAAATCATGGTAGAATACATAGAAACACCCAAAAACAGCAGGGTTCTTTATACGTATGTCATAGGGAGTGTACCTAGGGTTCCGGCCAAAAAGGCGTCTGCGACCGAGCGGTACAATCTAAGGTTTTCCTTAGAACACCGTGAGAATAAAAATCTCCAGCGGCAGGTTCCTATGTGGAATTTCCCGTTGGGTTTTTTATTATAAAAATACAAATGGCCATATTACGGAAATGTAATGATGGAGAGTATGGCAAAGAAAGTGGCACAGAGAGCCGGGCAAGGTGAAAGCCGGTCCACCGTATTTGTTCATTCTCGCTCCTGAACAGTTCGGGCGAAATACGAGTAGTCCGAGACCGCAGCGTTGCGTTAAAATGAAGTAGCAAGCTACTTACCGAGGCCAAAACCGCAAGGTTTTTGGCAAAGCAGGGTGGTACCGCGAGGAAGCCCCTCGTCCCTGAGAAAGATTCTCAAGGCGAGGGGTTGTTTTATATCATTTTACAATAAGGTGGTGACTTAAATTGAAAATTACTGGAGCTGAAGCTTTAGTTAAATCCCTTGAACTCGAAAATGTAGAAATTATCTTTGGATATCCCGGAGGTGCTATACTTCCAGTATACGATGCCCTCAACAATTCGAAAATAAAACATGTTTTGACCCGCTTTGAACAGGGAGCTGCCCATGCGGCCAGCGGCTATGCCCGCGTTTCAGGCAAGGTAGGCGTGTGCATGGCCACATCAGGCCCAGGTGCTACAAACTTAGTGACGGGAATTGCCACGGCATACATGGACTCCATTCCCATCGTTGCAATAACCGGCCAGGTATCTACAAGCGTTATAGGCAGGGACGTCTTTCAGGAAGTGGACATTACCGGTGCCACGGCACCCTTTACCAAGCACAACTACCTCGTGAAAAACGCCGAAGACATTCCCCGCATAGTCAAGGAAGCATTTTATATTGCTTCAACGGGCAGGCCGGGTCCCGTGTTAATAGACCTGCCGAAGGATGTCGCACAAACGGTAATAGATTTCAAGTATCCTAAAAATATCGTGTTAAGGGGATACAAACCCACTGTGATAGGCCATCCGCTACAGGTAATCCGGGCAGCCGAGATGATAAACGAGGCGGAAAGACCCCTGATTTGTGCAGGTGGGGGCATTAATTCTGCAAGAGCTGAAAAAGAGCTGAAAAAGCTTGCCGAAAAGGCAAATATCCCCGTTGTGACAACGCTGATGGGAACGGGAGCCTTTCCGGCAGATCATTCCCTCTATGTGGGCATGATTGGCATGCACGGAGTAGCTCCGGCCAACAAAACTGTAGCCGAATCCGATTTAATAATTGCAGCTGGTGCTCGATTTGCGGATCGAACCATCGGCCTGATGGAGGGCTTTGCTCCGAAGGCCAAAATAATCCACATTGACATCGATCCCGCGGAGATTGGGAAAAATATACCGGTAGATACGCCGATTGTGGGAGATGTAAAACAGGTTTTATCAGAAGTAGAAAAACATGTTGCCTCAAAAGACAAAGGGGACTGGAACAACTATGTGGATAGCTTGAAACAGAATGCGACATATAGTGCAGATAGCAAGGGCTTAAACCCTGTTGAAGTAATCCGCCATCTTTCGGACAAAACCAAAGGTAAGGCCATTATTACAACGGAAGTTGGCTGCCATCAGATGTGGACTGCACAACACTATAAGTTTATTGAGCCCCGCAGCTTCATTTCATCCGGCGGCCTCGGCACCATGGGCTACGGCCTTCCGGCAGCAATCGGAGCTCAATTTGCAAACGGGGAAAAGATGGTAATCAATATTTGTGGCGATGGAAGTTTTCAGATGAACTTGCAAGAAATGGCCACCGCCATGGAGAATAATCTTCCCATAAAAATAATACTTTTTAACAACCAGGGCTTAGGGCTGGTTCGTCAACTGCAGGAGTTTTACTGCGATAAACGCTACAACCAGGTGCACTTTAGATTTGCGCCTGACTTCATAAAGCTTGCAGCAAGTTATGGGATCGAAGGTTTGAGGATTCAAAAGCAGGAGGAAATATCGGCTGCTATAGATAAGCTGATAGAGCATAAGGGTCCCTTCCTGCTTGAATGTGTAATAGACATCAATGAAAATGTATATCCCATGGTATTAAACGGTTCTCCCATCAATGAGATGATAGGAGGGTAAGGCATGAAAACGACACTTTCAGTACTTGTAGAGAATCATCCAGGTGTACTATCTAGAATAGCAGGGCTTTTTAGCCGAAGGGGCTATAACATCGACAGCCTGGCTGTTGGAACCACCGAGAATCCGGAAGTCTCCAGGATGACCATAGTGGTTGAAGGCGACGAATATGTAGTTGAACAGGTAAAAAAACAGCTGAACAAGCTGGTGGATGTCATCAAAGTGAGTAAGATCATTCCCGAAGATTCGGTTACGAGGGAACTGGTCTTGGTCAAGGTGGATGCCGAACCTCAAATGAGGGCAGGAATTATCCAAATTGCCGAGATCTTCAGGGCCAATATCGTAGATGTGAGCCGCAAGACAATGACGATAGAGCTCACGGGAGATAAAGATAAGGTCCAAGCCTTTGAAGAACTCTTAAAGCCCTTTGGCATAAAAGAACTGGTCAGAACTGGCATTATTGCCATAAATAGAGGAACAAATTGTATAAAAGTTGAGGAGGAATGATGACATGGCAAAGATGTATTATGACAACGATGCTGATTTACAGTTACTTGAGGGAAAGAAGGTTGCAATTATCGGCTACGGCAGCCAGGGCCACGGCCACGCCCTTAACTTGAAAGAGAGCGGCATTGATGTGGTTGTAGGCCTCTATGAAGGCAGCAAATCCTGGGAAGTTGCCGAAAATGATGGCCTCCAGGTAAAGACCGTCAGCGAGGCAGCAGAGGAAGCAGATATTATAATGATCCTAATTCCGGACCACCTGCAGGGCAAGGTTTATGAAAAAGAAATAAAGCCCCATCTCAAGGAGGGGGATGCACTGGCCTTTGCACACGGCTTTGCAATTGTCTACAGCCAAATCGTGCCGCCGGAATATGTTGATGTCTTCATGATAGCACCGAAGGGGCCCGGCCACCTTGTCAGGCGGACATACGTAGAGGGCGGCGGCGTTCCATGCCTCCTAGCGGTTGAACAGGACTATTCGGGCAGAGCCAAGGATATTGCCCTGGCTTACGCAAAGGGCATAGGAGGCACAAGAGCAGGAGTAATAGAGACTAGCTTTACCGAGGAAACCCAGACGGATCTATTCGGAGAGCAGTGCGTCCTCTGCGGCGGCGTATCGGAGCTCATAAAGGCAGGGTTTGAAACTTTAGTTGAAGCGGGTTTTCAGCCCGAGATAGCGTATTTTGAATGCCTCCATGAAATGAAGTTAATCGTTGACCTGATATATGAAGGCGGTCTCAGCCTTATGAGATACTCTGTTAGCGACACTGCCAAGTACGGAGACTTTACCGTAGGCAAGCGGATCATTACCGAAGAGACCCGCAAGGAAATGAAGAAAGTCCTTGATGAAATTGTCAGCGGAAAATTCGCCAAGGACTGGATTTTAGAGAACCAGGCCGGCAGGCCGGTGTTCAGGGCCATCTATGCGAGTGAAGCAGAACACCAGATAGAAAAGGTAGGCAAGGAACTCAGAAGCATGATGCCCTGGCTCAAAAAGAAGAAATAAGTTAATAACATAGGTGCCAGGCATCGGAAAAGAGGTGAGGATAGTGTCTAGAAGGATTGAAATTTTCGATACGACACTTCGCGATGGGGAACAGACCCCCGGCATTTCATTAAATGTAAAGGAAAAGCTGGAAGTGGCCAGGCAACTTGAAAAACTTTCGGTGGATGTAATAGAAGCAGGCTTTCCCATAGCTTCCAAGGGCGACTTCAATGCAGTAAAAACCATTGCTGAAAACGTAAGAGGGCCCGTAATAGCGGGCCTGGCCAGGGCCAACTTCAAAGATATAGATTGCGCCGCCGAGGCTTTAAAGGCAGCGGCAAGGCCAAGGATTCATACATTTATAGCTTCATCTCCCATCCATATGAAATATAAACTGAAAATGACTGAAGAAGAGGTTCTTGAAGCGGCGGTAGCCGCCGTAAAGAGGGCCAAATCCTATGTGGAAGATGTGGAGTTTTCTGCAGAGGACGCATCAAGGTCAGATGTGGAGTTTCTCTGCAGGCTCTACGAGGCTGCCATAAAAGCCGGAGCTACGGTCATAAACGTTCCTGATACGGTGGGATACACAACGCCCAGGGAGTTCGGTAAGCTGATCAGGGCTTTAATGGAAAGGGTGCCCGGGATTGAAAATGTAAAGCTTAGTGTTCACTGTCACAATGATTTGGGCATGGCCGTTGCCAATTCCCTGGAAGCCGTAGCTTGCGGTGCAACCCAGATAGAATGTGCAGTAAACGGCCTCGGGGAACGGGCCGGCAATGCCGCCCTGGAGGAAGTGGTAATGGCACTGGATACCCGCAAGGACTTTTTTGGATTCACCCACAACATAAATACAAAGCAGATATACCGTACCAGCAAACTGGTAAGCACTTTGACGGGTGTAGCTATCCAGCCGAATAAAGCGATCGTGGGGGCGAATGCCTTTGCCCATGAATCGGGGATTCATCAGCACGGCGTGTTGGCTGAAAAATCCACCTATGAAATCATGACACCGGAATCCGTAGGTCTTACCACCAACAGGCTTGTTCTGGGCAAGCATTCCGGCAGGCATGCCTTTGCCCAGAGATTAAAAGAGCTGGGCTATGAGTTGGCCCAGGATGAATTAAATAAGGCCTTTGAGCGCTTTAAGGATCTTGCGGACAAGAAGAAAGAAATCACTGACATGGATATTGAAGCTATAGTCGAGGATCAGGTGTTGAAATGGCCCGAGCATATAGAACTTGAGTACTTCCAAGTTTCTACGGGAAATCAATCCATTGCCACAGCAACGGTTAAAGTTAAGATAGATGAAGAAGTAGTGGAAGAGGCGTCAACGGGCGATGGCCCAATAGATGCTGCATACAAGGCCTTAGAGCGGGCCTGCAATATAAACTGCAAGCTGGTTGACTATTCCATCCGGTCCGTATCAAGCGGCAAAGATGCCCTGGGAGAGGTCACGGTCAAGGTGGAAAAGGACGGCAGGACCTTTTTAGGTCGTGGTCTTAGCACCGATATCATAGAGGCAAGTGTAATTGCATACACCAATGCGTTAAACAAGACAATGTTCAGTAACGGCAATGGCAAAGCACGGGAGGTGATTTAGATGGGGATGACCATTACCCAAAAAATCCTGGCAAAGCACACGGGCAGGAGCTTCGTGGAACCGGGGGAACTCATAATGGTGGATGTAGACCTGGCCCTGGCCAATGACATAACCGGTCCAGTGTCCATAGAAGAGTTTAAAAAAGCCGGTGCAGACAAAGTCTTCGACAGGAGTAAAATCGCACTCATTCCCGACCACTTTGCACCGAATAAGGATATAAAGTCGGCCGAGCTTTGCAAAAACTTAAGGGAGTTTGCAAAGGAGCAGCAGATAGAGCACTACTACGAGGTCGGCCGCATGGGGATAGAACACGCCCTTTTGCCCGAGCAGGGCATAGTGCTCCCGGGAGATGTAGTGATCGGTGCAGATTCCCATACCTGCACGTACGGGGCTTTGGGCGCTTTTTCCACCGGAGTCGGTTCCACCGACTTGGCATTTGCCATGATGACGGGCAAGTGCTGGTTTAAAGTGCCTGAAAGCATGAAATTTATCTTTCACGGCAAATTAAATCCCTGGGTTACCGGAAAGGACTTGATATTGCATACTATCGGCGACATCGGTGTGGACGGTGCCCTTTATAAAGCCATGGAATTTACCGGCGAGGCCCTTTCCCAACTGACTATGGATGAGCGGCTTACCATGACCAATATGGCCATAGAAGCTGGCGGCAAAAATGGAATCATGGAACCCGATGAGGTGACCCTGGAGTACGTCAAAAATAGAGCAAAGCGGCCTTATGAAGTTTTTAAGAGCGACGAAGATGCCAGCTACTCGGAAATAATTGATTATGATGCGACGAAAATCGGGCCTAAGATAGCACTTCCCCACCTTCCGGAAAATGTCGTGGATGTCAAGGAGGCGCAGGGCATTGCGATAGATCAGGTTGTTATTGGCTCCTGTACCAACGGCAGGCTGGAGGACATGAGGATGGCTGCAAAGGTGATAAAAGGCCACAAGGTCCACCCCTATATGAGATTGATAGTTATCCCTGCTACCCAGCAGGTTTACAGGGACATGATAAAAGAAGGAATTACAGAAATCTTTATCGAGGCAGGTGCCGTGGTGAGCACACCCACCTGCGGGCCATGTCTTGGAGGTTACATGGGCATCCTAGCCAAAGGCGAGAGGGCCCTGTCCACCACCAACAGGAATTTTGTAGGCAGGATGGGGCATCCTGAAAGCGAAATATACCTGTCAAATCCTGCGGTGGCAGCAGCTTCAGCTGTAACGGGAAAGATAACCCATCCCGAGGAGGTGGCCAGAGATGATATTTAAGGGCAAAGCCTGGACATTCAAAGATAATATCGACACCGATGTGATCATTCCTGCCCGCTATTTGAATACAACGGATCCAAAGGAGCTGGCAGCTCATTGTATGGAGGATGTGGAACCAGAATTTTCGAAAAAAGTGGCTGAAGGCGATATCATAGTGGCAGGCAAAAACTTTGGCTGCGGCAGCTCCAGGGAGCATGCACCTTTGGCCATAAAATCCTCTGGCGTAAGCTGTGTAGTAGCAAAGTCCTTTGCGAGGATATTTTACAGAAATTCCATCAACATAGGCTTGCCGATACTTGAATGTGAAGAATGCGTAGATGAGGTATCAGCCGGGGACGAACTTGAAATTGACACGGACAAAGGTGTTATATCTAACCTGACAACGGGTAAGACATATAAGGCTAAGGCCTTTCCCGAATTCATAAGTGAAATAATCAACGCCGGAGGCCTTTTAGGTTACGCAAAGAAGGTGGGTAAATAATGAACAAAGTAGCCCTTCTGCCGGGAGACGGCATTGGCCCTGAAATAATCGACGAAGCGGTTAAGGTATTAAAGGCGGTTGAAAAGCGCTTCGGTATCGAATTTGAATTTGTGGAAGGCTTGGTGGGCGGTGCCTCTTTGGATGCCTGCGGCCTTCCCATCAGTGAAGAGGTGCTGGAGCTTTGCATAAGCAGTGATGCCGTTTTATTCGGAGCCGTGGGTGGTCCAAAATGGGATGATATGCCCAAGGAAAAGCGGCCGGAGCAGGCAATTTTAAAGCTGAGAAAAAGGCTCGGCCTTTATGCCAATTTAAGGCCGCTTGTGTTTTTTGGTGCATTAATCGATGCTTCCCCCGTAAAGAGGGAGATTTTGGGCGATAGCCTTGATATAATGATTGTTCGGGAATTGACAGGCGGCCTATATTTTGGAAAAAAAGGGACGCTAAAGACTCAAGAAACCATACGGGCATTTGACACTATGGAATATACCGAAGAGCAGATTAAGAGGGTAGCCAAAATTGCCTTTGAAATTGCCAGAAACAGGAAGGGGAATCTCGTCTCTGTAGATAAGGCAAATGTCTTGGAGACTTCCAGGCTCTGGAGAAGCATAGTTTCCGAAATGGCAAAAGACTTCCCTGACCTGAAGGTCAGTCACATGTATGTAGACAATTGTGCCATGCAGCTGGTCTTGAACCCAAAGCAGTTCGATGTCATATTGACGGAAAACACCTTTGGGGATATATTGAGCGATGAGGCGTCGGTGCTGACAGGTTCTATAGGCATTTTGCCATCGGCAAGCCTAGGTGAGTCAAAACCGTTTTTGTATGAACCCATACACGGTTCGGCGCCGGACATTGCCGGCACCGGCAAGGCAAATCCGATAGCTTGCATACTGTCAGCTGCGATGATGCTGGAGTATTCTTTCGGTGAAAGAGCAGCCGCGGAAGCCATAAAAAATGCAGTAAAAAGAGCTCTCGATGAGGGGTACAGGACTGCCGATATACAGCTCGGTGCGAAATATACAGTGTCTACATCTGAGATGGGCGACGTTATTGCAGGATACCTTTGACAAAAAATCAAAATAAACTCTTGTAAGTTTATGCAATAAATGATATAATCAACTCTAAATAAATTTAAAAAGGCTGTTAAGAAAAGCTGTGAAGAGAAGAGTAGTGACATTTTTTAAACCACAGAGAGTCGGGTCAGGTGAAAGCCGACGTTTAAAAAGGTCAACGAAAATCGTCTCGGAGCTGCCAGGGTGAAATCGTAGTAATCCTGGCCGGAATCCCAATGTGGAAATTGGCCTCCGTTAAAAAGGCCGGGTATCGGGTGAATGCCCTGTACCTACTGAGGTTTATACCGCGAGGTATAAACGAAATAGGGTGGTAACGCGAGATTCTTCGCCCCTTTATATAAGGTTAGGTGAAGAATCTTTTTTTATACCTAAAATTAATTTTGTAAAAAAGAGGTGAAATGATGACTGGAGCAGAATTACTACTAAAAACATTGACTGAATTGGGTGTTGACACTATTTTCGGATATCCCGGTGGTTCAGCCTTACCTATATATGATGCTTTGTACAGCAACAAGAAAATAAGGCATATCAGAACGGTGCACGAGCAGGGAGCAGCCCATGCTGCCGACGGTTATGCGAGGACTTCAGGAAAAGTAGGGGTTGTGTTAAGCACTTCCGGGCCTGGAGCTACAAACTTGGTTACGGGAATAGCCAATGCCTACATGGATTCGATACCCATGGTGGCATTTACCGGCCAAGTCTCCCTGGACTTGCTGGGCAGGGACTCCTTCCAGGAGGTAGACATAACAGGCGTAACCCTCCCAATTACAAAGCACAATTTTCTTATTCGGGACAAAAGAGATATCGTAAAAAAAGTAAAGGAAGCTTTTTTCATAGCCAAAAACGGTAGGCCGGGGCCGGTCCTTGTGGATTTGCCTAAAGACGTGATGATGCAGGAAATAATTGAGGATGAGATCAGAAAGGATTTTAACGGCTTTATCGATACATTCTCTTCCAAGCTGAACGCAAACAAAAAGTTCGGAAATCTGACCGAGAAAGCCGCAGAAATGATCATGCAGGCAAAAAGGCCGGTTATTTATGTAGGTGGCGGGATAATAAGCTCCGATGCTTGTGATGAGTTATTGCAGCTTGCAGAGAGGATAAACGCACCGGTAACGACGACGCTTATGGGTATTACCGGCTTTCCTTCAGATAGTCCACTAAGCCTTGGAATGCTCGGGATGCATGGGACCGCCTATGCAAATATGGCGGTGACCCACTGCGATTTGCTGCTGGCATTGGGCGCCAGGTTTGATGACAGGGTTACGGGAAATGTAGCCAGATTTGCGCCGAAAGCCAAAATCATCCATGTTGATATAGATCCTGCAGAACTTGGGAAAAATGTTAATATAGATTTAGGCATAAAAGGTGATGTAAAGCATTTCTTAAAGGAATTATTAAGCATACTGCCATCACAGCAGCATGAAGAGTGGATAAAGACGGTAATGGATTGGAAGAAGGCCTATCCCTTAAAGTATTGCGATAAGGGTTTAAAACCACAATATGTAGTAGAAGAAATCTGCCGTCAAACAGGTGGCAATGCCGTAATTGCAACGGAAGTTGGCCAGCATCAAATGTGGGCGGCACAGTATTACAAATTCAAAGAAAAGAGGACCTTTGTATCCTCGGGAGGCTTGGGCACAATGGGTTTTGGTCTGCCTGCAGCCTTAGGAGCCAAATTGGGCCGACCGGAAAAACCCGTGTTCAACATTGCCGGAGATGGCAGCTTCGAGATGAACTGCCATGAGCTGATAACTGCCGCCAGGTACAACATCCCGGTCATAACAGTAATATTTAACAATCGGAGTCTCGGAATGGTCAGGCAGTGGCAGGAACTTTTCTTTAGCGAAAGGTACTCCCATTCGCTGATGGATGGGGTAGATGCGGACTACGTAAAGCTGGCCGAGGCTTGCGGAGTAAAGGGATACTGCGTTTCAGAAAAGAGCCAACTGTCAAAAGCAATAGAAGAAGCCATGGCCATTCAGGCACCTGCAGTAATTGATGTAAAAATAGATCCCAAAGAAAATGTAATGCCCATGGTCCCGGCGGGTAAAGCCATTGATGAGATGCTGGGCATATAAAGCATATTATCTGCTAACATATATATTTATTTCTAAAGGAGGAGGATTAAAGGATGAGTATCCAGGTATATGTTAACGGTGAATTTTTCCCAAAAGAAGAGGCTAAAATTTCAGTTTTCGACCACGGTTTTTTGTACGGGGATGGAGTATTTGAGGGGATAAGGGCATACGGTGGCAGAGTTTTTAAGCTAAAGGAACACATAGACAGGCTATACGACGGAGCGAGGGGAATTATGCTCGACATCCCTCTTACAAAAGAAGAAATGGCAGAAGTGGTACTGGAAACCCTTAGAAGAAATCAGCTCAAAGATGCCTATATAAGGTTGGTTGTATCGCGAGGAAAAGGAGACTTGGGTCTTGACCCGAGAAAGTGTCAAAAACCAACTATTATATGTATCGCGGATAAAATCGTGCTGTACCCGGAAGAACTCTACACAGAAGGAATGGAAATCATAACGGCAGCTACCAGAAGGAACAGGCCAGAAGGTGTAAATGCCCAGATGAAGTCCCTAAATTACCTCAACAACATTATGGCTAAGATAGAGGCAAACCTTGCAGGGGTTCCCGAAGCATTGATGCTCAACACAGAGGATTACGTAGCCGAATGCACGGGCGATAATATTTTTATAGTGAAAAACGGTGTCTTAATTACCCCTCCGCCCTTTGTGGGAATATTAGTGGGTATAACTAGAAATACCATCATAGAACTGGCAAAACAAATGGGAATAAAAGTGGAAGAAAAGGTCTTTACAAGGTATGAAGTCTTTACAGCAGACGAGTGCTTCCTGTCCGGCACTGCTGCCGAGGCAATACCTGTGGTGAAAGTAGATGGCCGGCCTATAGCCGATGGCAAGCCCGGGCCAGTGACGAAGAAAATCATTGAAGCCTTTAAGGAATTGATTAAGACCGAAGGAACTGAAATATACAAAAACTAAAGGGTCTTTGACAAAAGTTTAGAAGCAAAAAAGGAAGTAGTGCAGCGTTTGAACCGGTTATAGTATTAGCAGCAAATTGTCAGTAAACTTTTTAGGAAAGTAGTGTGGGAAGGGCCAAAATTCTTAAAGGATGCTGGACGCATAAAATCCCGCTGCACCTGCAGTTAGGAAAAACTCCTCTTCCTGCTCAAGCCCTCTTCCCATAGTTGACAATTTAAAGTCAAAGTGTAAGAGGCTTTCCAGGATTTTGTCCCTCTCCTCAATATAGACAATCTTGTGATTTTTATCGAGTTCATTTTTCACAATCTGTTTTTTTATCAAATCCATCTTGTCTACTTCCATATGGGGAATGACGACTTCAGCGCGGGTTTTGGCGATTTCTTTGAGAACGGTGACACTGTGGTGACTTATGCCACAGTGTCTTTTTCTGCTGTCTGCAAAGCTTATCCTGGGAATGAATATAGGCCTGCCGCCTAAGGTGTTTACCGCATCTATTATCGGCCCCTGTTCGATGCCGGAAAACCCGTATTTTGTGCCCGTTCCGGTTATGCCGGGCCCCATAGTAACTATTGCAATGTCTGATTTTAAAATTTCGTAAGCCGTTATCAAGGCCGTGTAAATATTGACGGTTTCAAAATCTCCTCCAAAGGCTTGTCCGAAGGTTACGGTGCCTTGAATTAATTCCTTTTCCCTTAAGTAAGCCACCGTTCGGCTAAAGCTTAAAGGCAGTGCGCCGCCATCGGTCATTATGTATGACACCCGCAGCTCGGGCCGATTTTGCTTTATGTTGAAAACTATCGGGGCAAGCATGCTGTGGAGTTCTCCGATTATAACGGGCATACCTTTTAGACTTTCAAAGTCGTCAAATACTTTATGATAAGGGCTTTGCTGCTCATCGGCGCTCAAAACGGCAAACTGTAGGGGAGTGTATCGGAGTTTCATTATGTGCCCTGTTTTTTCAAAAGTAGGAAATACAGTATCTCCATCATTCACGGAAACGACGAAGTGATAGCCGCCGCTGCCGAGTTTCAAGTCCTGGGCCGTTGTATTTAAAAGCACCCGATCGCCGGGCTTTACGGTTCCCGTTATACTGTCATAATTTACAGCCTTGCATTCCTCATTGTCTATTAGTACGGTAATTTCAGTGCAATCCCGTCTTTTGCATAAAATTTCTTTGACCATGCCTTTTGCATAATTGATCATGATAGTTCACGACCTTCCCAGATTGTCAAGATAATTTAAGAGAGAATTTTTCTCTATCAATTTGGTCAGCGAGTACTTCTCCGTAAAGAAATGTATGCCTATTAAAAATGCCAAAACCGCAATCCTTATATGCCAGCTGAGGGAAAGCACAACTAATAATCCCACTGATATCCCAAGCACGTTAGAACCTGCATCCCCCATCATGGAACTTGCTTTTAAATCGTATGGCAAATAGCCGACAACAAATCCCAAAAGAGGGACAAAGGTAAGCAGTATGTCGGTTTTTTCCGTTAGGTTCAAAGCAGCTAAAAGGGCAAGAAAGATGATTATGTAAACTTTGATTGCCCGGCCTGGCCTTAAATCCAGCAGATTAAAGAAGTTAGTAAACAGTGCTATAATTAGTGTGTTTACTATGACTTCAATAAAAGTCGTCGCAAGAGGGAAACTGAGGACAAAAGCTAGCAGCAGCCCGACAATGGCCTTTAAGGCTCCCGTGGTAAGACGGCCTTTGAGCAGGCTTTTAAAATGGCCTTTAAGTCCGAGCACATCCCGAGTTCCCAGCATGTCATCAATAAAGCCGATAAAGCACACTGTCGTAATAGCAAATAGAATCAAGAGAGCATTGTCCATAAAGCTTTCATTGAACAATTTAAGAAATGCATACCAAAGCAGATAATATATCGGAAACATTATGCCGATTCCCTGGGGGATCATTTCGCCTTTATAATTCTTTACAAGCCTGCCACTGCTCTTGAATAGATCTATAAACGCTGGAGTTAAAGCATTGCTGAAGATGGCTGCAGCGATAAAGATTATAAAAACATAAAGCCTTGACAATGGTTTTTCCTCCACAAATATAAACTGATTTAGCTATAAGACAAGTATTATGTTGCTGTCTTATGTTTATGACGCTCGTCAGGCAATACCGCTCGTTCAAGTTTCTTTTTTTTTGATGGTTCTAGGTTTCAATTTTCAAAAGCCTAAATCTTTTAAGCTCAGTCTGGATTGAAACTTTAACACGTTGAATGAACAGCTAAATCGACAAGAAAAAGATTATCATCGAAGCCACCCCGCGAAATGCTTTTTAACGGCTTTTGAAAAAATCTCGACAAGAACCATTAACAAAAAAATAAATATTTCACTCGCTGGTATTACCTGACGAGCTCCCCACAAATCATAGAAGTTAATTATATTCCATTGAAATCAAACCTATTTTAGATAAAGATACAAATGTTTTTATTACGCTGTTATCACTTTATGACATTCGTCACGCAACACAGCTTTTCCATCAAAGCCGCCTATTAATTAATCTGAAGCAAAAAGCTTTGAAATAAGCACCTTCAATATGTGCCAGAACTGCTTTCCCCGGTGCATAAATCCTCTTAAATCCCTGCCGGTAACGTCATGCTGCATGTTTACATCTACTTCCTTGACCACAAAGCCCTTTCTAAGTATGTCAATCAGCATTCCAACTTCAATTCCAAAACCATCAGGGATTGTGCCTATTGATTTGAGAACTTCTTTTTTAAAGGCCCTCTGGCCTGACAGGGCACTTGTTGCACCATGACCGGTAAAAAACTTCACACCGTGATATGCAAGGGCTTTGACGAAACCAAGGCCTTTTTTCTTGCCCGGCGGCTTGAATCTGGCGATTGTTACATCTGCTTCACCATTTAAAATTGGAGTGACCAGTTTGTAAGCTTCCTCGGAACTATCCCGAAGGTCTGCATCCAGGAAAACTATTATGTCACCATCGGCTTTCTTCAGGCCTTCACGGAGGGCATTGCCCTTTCCCTTGTTCTGTTTAAGCTGAATTACTTCCACTCCGGCATCAATTGCTTTTTTGCCGGTTTTATCTTTTGAGCCGTCATCGATTACGATAATGCCCAAATCCAGCTGGTTTTTCTGGCAAAAAGTGTCACGAAAATTTTCAAGGCCTTTTATGGTGTGTGCTATATTTTTTTCTTCATTAAAAGCGGGTATCAGTATCGTTACCTTCACCTGAGATTTCCTCCTCATTTAGATAGGGCATCAGGGCTTGGGCGCTCTTTTTTACACCGTAATGACCTTCTTTTCCTTTTATGACAAGAACCAAGGAAGTCTGGCCTATAGCCGTATCTACATTGTCTACCGTAGATAGTTGCTGTTTTTTATAGATGTCAATATAGGAAATTTCAACATTGGTAGTTTCTACTCCGGCCAGGGGCAGGGACAACTTTTTGAGTTCCTTTATAAGTGGAATATCTATAATTTCATGCTTGTTGTCTTCCTTACTGCTGCCACCGGTTAAAACGACGTAGTCGGCTGGCTGTTGCAGGTCGCCGTTTACATAAATGATTCCTCTTTCTATCAAAAAGGCAATGTCGTCTGGCTCGTACTTGCCGCCAACGGTTTCTGCAATTCTTTTGAGGATTGCCTGGACTATATTTACATTATCTGCAATGCCGAAGTACTCCTTTAACTGAGCGATTTCACTTTCGCTCATATTGAGGATTTTGTCACTGATGATTGTAACCGAGGTGACCTGGGCACCGGCGGTTTTCAAGGCCTGTCTCATACTGGCATATGTATATTCATCCGTTGTTTCTAAAATTATTATGTGCAGGCCTAACAATTTGTTCTTTATATAGTCAGGAAAAACATTTTTAATATAGTTTTCGTTTATATCGTTAATAGTCGTCAGTTCGCCAAGCTCATTTTGTAGGTCTAAATTGATCCGGTTGAGCTCATCCAGCTTGTTCTCCATTCTCTGGACTGTGATTTCCTGCTGTTCTAAAATGATATCCTGGGAATCTATTTGAATTCCTATCAGGATTCCTATTCCAAGTGCCAAAAATATAGAAATTACAGTTATGACCAGGTACTTTATGTTTATCAGCATTGTTCCAGCTCCTTTAAGGCAAAAGCAGTTTTAGTCGCAGTTCCAAGAGTTTCAGGGCATGTTTAATGGGAGGTGATATGGTGGAAATTATAATAATGGGTACCATGGCTGCGGCAAACAGGCCCATCATATAAGAAGGTTTTAATTTTTGATTGTACAGCTTGCTTACCCCTTTGGCATCAACCAGGCTGGAGCCAATTTTCAGTCTGACTAAAAATGTGCTTCCCATACCTTTGCGACCTTTTTCCAAAAAATCAATCATGCTTGAGTGGGTCCCCACCGCTACAATCAAATCAGCGCCCTTTTCGTATGCCAGGAGCATGGCAATATCTTCGCTGGTGCCCGGAGCAACGAAAGTTTTAGCGTCAAGGTCCAGCTCCTTTACCCTGGAAAGACCCGGCGCCTTGCCGTTGGGGTATGCGTGGACGATTATATCCCTACACATTCGCAGTGCCTCATCGCTTACGCTATCCATGTCGCCGATGACGATATCGGGTTTATATCCGTACTCCAGCAAAGCGTCGGCACCGCCATCTACGCCTATCAGCACGGGTTTCACCTCATCGATATAGGTTTTAATTGCGGCCAAATCTTCTTTATAGTTGTTGCCCCGCACTACAATTAAGACATGCCTGCCCTTTATAACGGTATCGGTTTCCGGTATCTCCACACCGCCCATTATCAGGTACTTTTCTTTCTTGGCATAATCTAATGTATTATCTATAAACTTATCCAGTGAAACTTCCATATTTTTTTTGGCAGCTTCCATTTGCTCTTTTACCTTTTCAGGTGTAAGAAATTCACCCATTGCTACTAATTTGTCATCAACAATGATTTCCCCGCTGTCCCTTATTGTAACTTTTGAGCCTTCTTTGCAGGACATGATTTGCTGTCCCACGTCGTCGATTATGGGGATGTTTGCCTCTAAAATGATGCCGGGACCCGGGTTCGGATAGCGGCCGGTAATCGATTTTGCGGCATTTATCACGGCTTTTACTTTGCTAGCCGTCAAGCCCAGGGCTGCCACTTCATCAATATCTTCGTGATTGATTACTGCAATATCTCCGGGTTCCAGTCGATTGATAAGGTTTTTAGTTTTATGATCTATTTTTGCAGTTCCGATAATTGTCATTTGAAACACCTCGTGTGAAAGACTACT
>ERZ773359.3904-NODE-3904-length-16389-cov-13.718012_pt1 | contig 16389 bp, 15 predicted proteins | sample MGYA00374955_ERZ773359 | MGnify/ENA primary metagenome ERZ773359 (study PRJEB29098, sample SAMN04486028) | biogas fermenter metagenome | study: EMG produced TPA metagenomics assembly of the Biogas fermentation microbial communities from Germany - Plant 4 DNA1... | reverse complement strand
TGGGATGATTTTTTCAAAAAACGGCTGAAATGACTTGCCAATAAAAGTTATTTTAATTTTAATTGATTTTTTGCCCAAAAGACGCTATACTTTATTATGAATATCCAATTATACGTGTTGGAAAGGATAAATATATATGCCGTTGTTAGATTTTCAATGTAGCCAATGTGAAAAAAAATTTGATGAGCTGGTATACAGCAGCGAGATGGACAAGGTGAAATGTCCTGAATGCGGAAGCAGAGATGTTAAACGTATTTATGAGGGTAAGTGTTATTTCGGCATGTTGGGTGGTTCGTCAAACTCTGGAGGTTGTTCCGCAAGGAGCTGCAGCGGGTGCAGCGGATGCGGGCATTGATCCGGCGTTTATTTTTGTGTAAAAACAGACAAGCTTATTTTATATATGGTACTTAATAAAAATTTAACTAAATTTAAATTAAAATAAAACAGTACTGTGATAGAATAACAATGATATTATCAATAAGTAATACCGGGTTAGTGGACGCAGTTGTGTACTGATACGGTTGGTTGAAGTTGGGAGGTGAGGTTCTCTTCTGTAACAGGAAGGGAACGGGCTATTGGAGAAACTAGTGATACGTGGTGGAAAAAGACTATCTGGCAGTGTAAAAGTAAGCGGTGCAAAGAATGCTGCTGTTGCGGTGATACCCGCTGCTCTATTGACAGAAGAGACGTGTGTAATCGAAAATTTACCGTATATCAATGATGTGATAGTGTTATCTGAAATTTTAAAGCTGATGGGCGCACATGTTGTGTTTGAGCCCGACAAAAAACGGATGATAGTAAATGCGGCTGATATAAAAAGTTACCGCGCCGATTTTGATATGGTCAGGCGTATGCGGGCTTCCTATTACTTGTTGGGAGTACTGTTAGGGCGTTTTGGCAGGGCTGAAATAGCTTTTCCAGGCGGCTGTGAGATAGGGGCCCGGCCAATTGACCAGCATGTTAAAGGGTTTGAAGCTTTAGGAGCCCGGCTTTCCATAGGTCATGGGCTTATAAAGGCTCATGCTGACAAGCTGATTGGCAGCGAGATATATCTGGACGTAGTCAGCGTTGGCGCTACCATAAATATTATGCTGGCAGCTGTAAAAGCTGAAGGCACAACTACAATAGTAAACGCGGCAAAAGAACCTCATGTGGTAGATGTAGCCAACTTTTTGAACTGTATGGGAGCTAATATAAAGGGTGCCGGTACCGATATCATTAAGATAAGGGGCGTGGATAAACTTTATGGCTGTGAGTATAGTATTATACCGGATCAGATAGAGGCCGGCACTTTCATGATCGCTTCTGCTGCTACCCAGGGCGATATCAAAGTAGAGGGTGTTATCCCCAAACACCTTGAAGCAGTTTCTGCCAAGCTTCTTGAGATGGGTATGGAAGTGGAAGAAGGTGATGATTATGTGAGGGTCAGAGGAACAGGACGTCCCAGGAAGGCAAATATTAAGACCCTTCCCTATCCCGGATTTCCTACCGATCTTCAGCAGCCAATATCGGTATTATTAAGTGTGGCTGAAGGAACAAGTATTATAACTGAAAATGTTTGGGAAGCACGGTACCGTCATATTGAGGAAATAAGGCGTATGGGAGCCATAATCAAGGTGGAGGACAGGGTGGCAATAATCGAAGGAGTTGATCGTTTGACAGGCGCTCCGGTGGTAGCAACCGATCTAAGGGCAGGAGCTGCTCTGGTTATTGCCGGTTTGATGGCTGATGGTGTAACTGAGATCACCAATGTTAAGCATATTGACAGAGGCTATGAACGATTGGAGCAAAAACTGGTAAGCCTTGGTGCTGACATTGAAAGAATAGGTGCTCAGGAAAGAGGTACACATTTATCAGCGGTAATCAATAAATAGTTCATTAATGGTATAATAAAATTAATACGTATATAAAAAGCAAAAAAAGGTCAGGACGTGTCCTGCCCTTTTTATATTTAGCACGGTTTTGACAGACCTGGATGTATAATCATTCAATTTGCGAATAACAGCGGGGTCCGGTTTCATAGAGATTGTTCCCCTCTGAATCTATTGCAACCATAAGCGGCATGTTTTCGACCTGCAGCCTGTAAATAGCCTCGGGACCCAAATCTTCGAAGGCTACTGCCTCGACATGTTTAATACAGGAAGCCATCAAAGCTCCCGTACCGCCAACTGCAGCCAGATAAACAGCACCGTGTTTTACCATTGATTCAATTACCTCCCGGGAGCGTGGTCCCTTTCCTATCATCGCTTTCAGGCCCCTTTCCAACAACAGTGGGGTATAAACGTCCATGCGGCTGCTTGTGGTAGGGCCGCAGGATCCGATGACTTGGCCGGGCTTTGCCGGGGATGGCCCCGTATAATAGATTACCTGGTTCTTTAAATCAACAGGTATCGGTTTTCCTTCTTTGATCATCTTGAATATTCGCTTGTGTGCGGCATCCCGGGCTGTAAATATAGTCCCGGTCAAATAAACGGCATCTCCTGCTTTAAGAGGGTTTAATTCCTGATTTATGATAGGCGCATGTAAAATTTTTATCCCGCTCATTTATAAACCTCCTTGCGGCTGACCATGGTTGTTTACAGCCATGCCTCTTTATGACGGGCTGCGTGGCACTGGATATTTACAGCTACCGGCAGACCGGCAATATGGGTGGGATACGTATCGATGTGAACGGCCAAAGCTGTGGTTCTTCCCCCCAGTCCCATGGGGCCTATTCCGGTTTTGTTGATACTTTCAAGCATTTCCTGTTCCAGCTCTGCTATTGAGGGATCCGGATTGTGGGTGCCTGCCCGGCGAAGAAGAGCTTTTTTTGAGATATAGGCTGCTTTTTCCATGGTGCCGCCAATTCCCACCCCGACTATTACGGGAGGGCACGGATTTCCTCCGGCTTTGATGACGGTTTCGAGTATAAAGTCTTTTACGCCTTCCAAACCTTCAGCCGGTTTCAGCATTTTAAGCCGGCTCATGTTTTCACTGCCGAATCCTTTGGGGGCAGCAGTTATTTTGATCCTGTCGCCGGGGATTATCTCGGTGTGTATTACGGCAGGGGTGTTGTCACCGGTGTTTATACGTTCCAGCGGCGTCAGGACGGATTTCCTCATGTATCCCTCACGATATCCACGCTGCACACCTTTGTTTACAGCCTGATAGATATCCCCGCCTGTTATGTGCACATCCTGCCCGATTTCCAGAAAAACAACTGCCATACCTGTATCCTGGCAAAGGGGAAGACCAAAGGTTGAGGCAATTGTGATGTTATCAAGCAACTGCTCAAGTATTTTTCTGGCATGGGGAGATACTTCCTTTTCAACGGCATCTTCCAGCAGCATTTTTATGTCATCCCCGAGGTTATAGCAGGCGTCTATACACAGACGGGCAACCGTATCGGCAATTCTATCCGTGTGTATTTCTCTCATATAGCCGCTCTCCTCTGTAAAATTAAGAATAATGATATGCTAACAGTATTTAAGTGTCCATGTTATTCGGTAGATTTAACACATGTATACACTGAAGTATTTCTAATATATTTTGATATATATTGTAGCAGTTTTATCATTATATCACAAACACCTATTTTCTGTATATGACGAATATAGATTTGCAGAATACCATGGAAATCACCTTGTGAAAATGCCTAGAACCTGTTAACGAAGCGGAAGACAGCCGGAACCAATGTTTGAGCGTAAGCGAGTTTTGGTGGAGGCCTGGAGCGAGTACTACAGGTTCTTAGCCTTGAACTTAAGTGATTGGAATAGTATTCTGCAAATTAATATAGTTAATGATATTCTGCAAACAAAGCATACACGTTCACTACAAAATTTGAAAAGGTGCATGAAGCAGCAAAAGTTTTTGACAAAATACATAGCTATGTTTTTTAATATATATTATAATAATGAATAAGTTGGTTTTAAAAAGCTCATACCGGAAAATCCGAGTACAATTATGACCGTTAATTTGCAAAAGAAAAATCTATAGATGGGAGAAGCGGGTTTTATGGGTTTAAAAGTGTGTTCACTCTCAAGTGGCAGCAGCGGTAATGCGACGTACATAGGAACTGACAGGGCAAATATACTGGTGGACGCAGGATTATCGGCCAAATATATCATAAAGGCACTTAAACATATAAACATATCCCCCTCTGATCTGGATGCTATTCTTGTATCCCATGAACATACTGATCATATAAAGGGAGCAGGTGTGTTATCCCGTAAATTTAACATACCGGTATATGCAAACCAGCAGACATGGGAAGCCATGAAAGATAAGCTTGGGAATATAAAAAGCAATAATATGCGGATATTTTATACGAACATGGATTTTTATATAAAGGACATAAATGTTCAATCCTTTGCAATACCCCATGATGCAGCGGAACCGGTGGGTTTTTGTTTTTATCACGGCAACAAAAAAATTAGTATTGCAACCGATTTAGGACATACTAACAATAGCATTATCAGGACGGTCATGGATTCGGATCTGATTTTGCTGGAATCCAACCATGATTTAAATATGCTCCAGGAAGGTTCCTATCCATGGCCATTAAAAAAACGTATAATGGGCAGATACGGTCACTTGTCCAATGAACAGGCCGGCCGGGCTTTGGTTGAAATGCTCAAAGGCAAAGTGATCTATGTCCTTCTGGCGCATTTGAGCAAAGACAACAACTTTCCTCAACTTGCATATGAAACGGTAGTGGACATACTTAATGAAACGGGTATCCGGCCGGGGAAGGACGTAGTTATAGATATGACTTACAGGGAAGGAATCAGTAATTTTTATCATATTGGCTAATCGTCTATTTTTTGGGATTGGGGGTGTTATTAAGCAGGATTTTAAGGAGGAAATACCGCTGTGAAAATGCCAAAACATTGGATCTCCATACTGGTATGTGGATTTTTAGTGATAGAATTGCTGCTTCTGGTTATCTCGTGCGGATGGGGGGTTACTGAAACGCCGCGGGAGCCGGACTACAACTACTCACAGAGTAATGAAGGCAATCCCGCGCCTATTGAGGTTCAACAGGAGAATAAAGCGTCAAATCATTCTATTGCCCGGATTATAAAAAAAGTAAGCCCATCCGTTGTGGGGATTTCAACGGTACATATGACAAGAGATTCGTTATTGGATGATGCTGAGCTAATAGAAGGGATTGGTTCGGGGGTAATTGTGCATTCTACAGGCTATATCCTGACCAATGAGCATGTGGTCGGAGGAGATCCTGAAAATATAAAAGTTATTCTTGAGAACGGTGATGAACTGGAGGGCCGTAATCTGTGGTCGGATCCCACTCTGGATTTGGCTATTGTTAAGGTGGATGCGGTTAATCTGCCTGCTGCCGTTCTTGGAAACAGCCAACAGCTTGAGGTAGGTGATATGGCTATTGCCATAGGTACTCCTCTGGGGCTGCAGTTTAAACACACGGTTACCTCCGGGATTATCAGCGCTCTTAACCGCACCGTTAAGGTCCCGACGGAACGGGGCCAGAACTATATGGAAGATTTGATTCAAACAGATGCATCCATAAACCCCGGGAACAGCGGCGGACCACTGATCAACGCAAATGGTGAGGTGGTCGGGATTAATACCATTAAGGTAACCAGTGCTGAAGGGATAGGTTTTGCGATTCCTATTGAGGTAGCCAAACCGGTCATCAGGCACTTTATTGAGGAGGGTGAATTTGTTACCCCGTACATTGGGATTGTAGGTTTTGATAAGGAGATAGCACGGTATTACAAGCAGGAAAAAGATATACAGGAAGGCGTGTATGTAGTCGATATAGATGAGCGGGGACCTGCGTATAAGGCGGGTATAAGAGTTGACGATATAATAACCCGTGTGGGGGACATAAAGGTTACAAAGATGCTGGAGCTTAGAAGCGCTATTTATTCATATAAAGTGGGAGACAGGGTCGGTATTCGTTTTATTAGGCGGGGTAAAGAGCATGTTGTTGAAATGGTGCTGGGCAAAAAACCAATATAGATAGATAAATAATGGTTTGAGGAGGAAGAGCTTTATGGATTATGTTAACGGAAGAAGGGATGGGCCGCAACAGCATAACTGGCCAACCATATTCGGCTGTAATATGCTATATTTTATCGTCCTCGCATTAATGATTCTGTTATCCGGAGCAGTAGGCGTATTAAGACTGGAACTGGCGGACACCGGGCAATGGCTGACAGCCACCTTCATTATGGAGATTCTGGTAATAGGCATTCCCCCTGTCTTATACCTGTTATTAAGAAAAATAGATATAAGACAGACTGTCCGGCTAAACAAAACAGGGGTAAAAGAACTGCTTCTGGTCCTGGGAATGGCAGTGTCCGGCTATGGCATTGTATCTTTCATAAATTTAGTATGGTACTGGATATTGAGCCGTTTTGGCACACCTGTCGCACCGGTATATCCACCTATCAATAATGGCGGACAGTACATAACGGGCTTACTGGTAATGGCGTTAACCCCCGCTCTGGTGGAGGAGTTTTTATTCAGAGGCGTAATGCTGAGAGGGTACGAAAGGCTAGGGACCAAAGTATCAATAATTACAACCGGTGTTCTTTTTGCCGTCCTTCATTTGCGCATTACCAATATACCCGCTATTATTTTCCTGGGTATAATGATTGGTTACGTGGTTGTAAGAACAAATTCCATTTTTTCTGGTGTGTTGTACCATTTCACACAAAATGCCATATCCATATCCCTGCTCTATTTTCAGGAGATTGCCAGAGATTACCTGCAGGATGCCGGGGCTGTGCAGGATAATATGGCTAACATACCACCTGAGATGTGGATAGGTGTTATCATAGTGTGGGGAATAATAGCGTTATTTTCTATAGGATTTTTTCTGTTGTGTGTAACCGCCCTTCATCGTACAACCCGGTTCAGGGCGGAGGCTGAAAGCCCTGTGACCATGGAAACAAGGGTGCTGACCCTTAAGGAGATGCTGCCTTTAATAGGGTCGGGTATTATAGTTGCTATAACGCTGCTCATTGAAATTATGGCTATGATCGGCAAAATATAGCAGCTGCGGATTTCAAAAAATTCACAAATTATTCATACATTATGGAAAATCTTTTGCTATAATGTTAATGGAAAATTATAATTATATACAAGAACATATAAAAATGCAATGGGGGGATACAATTGGTTCAGGTTATAAATTTGACAAAACGGTACGGACAGCACGTAGCAGTTGACAATGTCAGTTTTTCTGTGGAAAAAGGCGAAATCGTGGGTTTTTTAGGTCCGAACGGTGCAGGAAAAACCACTACCATGAACATTATCACCGGTTATATATCCGCTACTGAGGGTTCTGTTAAGGTAGATGGGTTTGATATTCTTGAAGAACCTGAGGAAGTTAAAAAGAGAATAGGATATATGCCGGAATTTCCACCCCTTTATTTGGATATGACGGTTCAGGAATATCTAAATTTTGTAAGCGACATAAAGAAGATTGACCGTGTAACCAAAAAAAGAAGTATGGAAAAGATCATGGACATGGTCAAAATTGGTGATGTCCGTAAAAGGTTGATCAAAAACCTGTCCAAAGGGTACAGACAAAGGGTTGGACTGGCACAGGCGTTAATAGGTGCGCCTCCGGTTCTCATATTGGATGAACCGACTGTAGGTCTGGATCCGAAGCAGATTATCGAAATCCGGAATCTTATTAAGGATTTAGGAAAAGAGCACACAATAATTTTAAGCTCCCATATTCTGCCGGAGGTTAGTGCTGTTTGTGAACGGGTGCTGATAATAAACAAGGGAAAAATTGTCGCCAGCGATACCCCGGAGAACTTGTCCAAACGTTTGGGGGATACGGGAAGGCTAGCAGTCAGGGTGGCTGGCCCTGAACGACAGGTTCTCAAATTAATCAGAGGGCTTGCGGGTATAAAGAGTGTCGAATCTACCGGCGTAAAGGAACCCGGAACTGTTGATATACTGGTAGAAGCCGAGAAGGATATTGACATACGCAGACCGGTATTTTATGCGTTGAGCCGGGCCGAATATCCCATCCTGCAAATGAAGCCCCTTGATCTGACTCTGGAGGAAATATTCCTGCAGGTAACAACACAAGAGAAGGAGGTTTCGTAGAATGCTAGCGGTATTCAGAAGAGAATTAAGAGCATATTTCTTATCGCCAACAGGATATATTTTTATGGGATTTTTCCTGTTACTTTCAGGTTTTTTCTTTGCATTCTCCAATCTGTTTCCAGCCAGCCCGAGCTATATTAACGTGCTGGGCAGTATAACATTTATATTTCTGATAGCTGTTCCCATACTGACTATGAGACTTCTGTCAGAGGAAAGCCGTCAAAAGACCGATCAGCTTCTTCTTACCAGCCCGCTTGGTGTAACCGGTATGGTACTGGGCAAGTATTTTGCTGCGGTAGGAATGTTTTTGATAACGCTGTTGGCAACCTGCTTGTATCCGATTATTTTAAGCTTTTTCGGAACCATAGCAGTGTGGGAAGTTGTCGGTGGATATATCGGTTTCTTTTTACTGGGTTCCGCATTTATTTCAATTGGCCTGTTCGTGTCTTCTTTGACCGACAATCAGGTAATTGCTGCCGTTGTTACATTTAGCGCATTATTATTCATCTGGATATTGGACTGGGTCCTTCAGGGACTGCCAACCGACAGAGCCTCAGGCATAGTTTTTGCCTGTGTAGTGGTTGCCGGTATTGTAGCTCTTGTATATTTTTCAATCAGAAATATATTTGTTAGCGTGGTTATTGCGCTGATTGGCCTGGGCGGTGTGGCAGCACTTTATATAACAAATGAGTTTTTCTTTGATGGTTTAATTGTCAGGGCTTTGGAATGGTTTTCATTGCTCAAGAGGTATGAAGATTTTACAATGGGGATTTTGAGTTTAAGCCCGATAGTGTACTATATAAGTTTTTCTTCCATATTCGTGTTTTTAACGGTACGAATGATTGAGAAGAGAAGATGGAGTTAATAGGGGGGAGAAGGGTAATGAAGTCAGGTTTTAAATTAAGCTTTAGCAGTATAAGGAATTCTTTCAGAGACAAGAAATTTAAGTATGGCGGTTATGCAACATTGATGACTGCAGTTGTAATTGCCATTGCAATAATTATCAACCTGGTAGTGGACCAGATTAACTGGAAATTGGATTTAACGCAGAATCAGATGTTTTCCCTCTCCGACCAGACTTATAAGGTGCTCGACAACCTGAAACAGGATATTAAGATAATCGGTTTGTATGAGACCGGGAAAGAGGATCGTGTTATAACTGAAATCATAGACCGGTATCAAACCCGGTCAAAAAGGGTTACCTTTACAACAATAGATCCTGAGAGATATCCTCAACTGGTTGCAAAATATGAGAAAGACGGTACATCATTGACTACTGGAAGTCTGATCGTAGAAAGCGGTGACCGCTACAAAATAATCAACCGTTATGATTTGGTAAATTATAGCTTTTCTAATGCTTACAATCAGCCTCAGGCTCAGTCCCTGGCAGTAGAACAGCGGCTCACCGGAGCCATACTCTATGTAACTGCTGAAGAGCTGCCCGTTATCTACATGCTGGAGGGTCATGGTGAGGATTCACTGGCTTATGATATAATCAAGCAGCTTGAAATAGAAAACTTTACAACAGAGAATCTGAATCTCATGACTCAGGATGAAGTGCCGGAAGACGCCCATGCGCTGGTTATATTTTCTCCCAAAAGGGATCTCACAAAGGAAGAAGAAGAAAAGTTAAGAAAATATTTGGAAAACGAGGGCAGAGCTATATTCATAATGAAATATTTAAGCGAAGAACTCCCTAACTTCCAGGCGCTGCTGAAGAGTTATGGGGTTACAATAGATCGCAGCATGGTTGTTGAGGGTGACAATAACATGCATGCGGGCAATCCTCTGTACCTGGTGCCAAAACTGGAGAGTCACACCATTTTAAGTCCATTAAAGACCAGTCAGATGTATATGCTGGTACCAGGAGCCCAAAGTATACAGATTCTGGATGTTAAAAAGCGTTCATTAAAAATAGAACCCTTGCTTGTAACCTCGGAGAACTCATGGGCCAAGACCAATATGGAATCAACAACTATCGAGAAGGAAGAGGGCGATCTGGAAGGTCCCTTCAACATTGCGGTTGCTATAACGGACGAAGTATATGAAGACAATAAAAAGAAAGAGACAAAGCTGGTTGTAGTTGGTAATGCTGACTTCCTGAGTTACAACCTGATTTCACAGGTGCCCGGCAATGCCAATTTCCTGTTAAACAGCTTAAACTGGATACAGGACAGGGAAGAGAGTATATCCATACGTCCTAAGAGTCTGACGGTACCGCGTCTTAATATAAACGCATCACAGCAGTTAATCTTAGCCGGTGTGGTTATAATCTTGATCCCGCTTATCATACTGGCGTCAGGGTTTATTGTTTGGCTGAGGAGGAGACATCTATGAGCAAGAGACAACGGAATACTATTGTTCTTGTAGTTGTACTGGCATTGCTGGCAGGCGTGTATTTATATGTGGTAAACCGACCTAAAACCAGCGAGGATAATGCCGATACGCGAATAGAGATATTAAAATTTGATAAGGATACAATTGTTAAGGTGGTACTGGAGTCGGAGGATGGTACATTAACGTTAGAAAAAGTCGACGATGAATGGACCGTTGACCACTCGCGGCCGGTTAAGTTAAGAAAGGTAGCCGTTGATGATATTCTATATAGTTTTGCCAGTCTTTATGCGGAGAGGATAGTGGAGGAAAATCCGGAGGATTTGTCTGTTTATGGTTTGGATAAACCCGCTGTAACCGCCACAGCCTATCTGGAGGACGGGTCGGCCAAGGTCCTGTATCTTGGCAACAAAACTCCTGCAGGCAACACCTATTATCTGATGGCTGAGGGCGATCCCAAAGTTTACACCGTGTGGATGAATCATGGTGAGCATTTCCACTATAAACTGTCGGACATCAGGGAAAAAGAACTGGTGGAGATAAAGACCGATGAACTGACGTATCTGAAAATAGAGGGTAAGGATATACGAACGATTGAAATTCAAGAAAACAAAGAACAAACGGAAGAAGAAGCTTACTTTTTTGTCGGTGCATGGAGAATGATCCAGCCCTATAATTTGCCCAGAGGTGTATCAACGGCGTTTTTAGATAAGGTGTTACAGGGGATAGCCGGACTGGCCGTAGATGCAATTGTAGACAATGAACCAACAGATCTTTCTATATATGGTCTGGATGAACCGAAATATGAGTTGATTGCAAAGGATAAGGAGAATACACTTCATCTCTTTTTTGGTGATGAGACAGAAGATGGTAAGAAGGTTTACTTTAAAACTGCGGATGATGATACAGTATATACCATGACTAAGGGCAAAACGGAGTTTCTTGAGACGAAACCATTTGAAATTGCTGAAAAATCCGCATATATTGTCAGTATCGATAACGTGGATAAAATTATTATTGAGGCCCCTGGGAGAACCAATGTTATAACTCTGACAAGGCGAACTCAAAAGGCTGAAGATGAGGACGAAGAAGACGAGGTTATAACAACATACAGGGTAGACGGAAAAGAGGTTGAGGAAAAGCCGTTTAAAAAATATTACCAGAGTTTAATCGGTCTGCTGGTAGATGCGGAACTTGACAGGGAGCTGGAGGAACAACCTGAGGTAAAGACAACATTTTTCCTGAACAAAGGTTCTGTAAGAGAAGTGCATGTTAACTACGTACCCTACGATAATGATTTTTATGCTGTGTTTGTCAATGGAAAGTCAGAGTTTGTAATATCAAGACGTCAGGTAGCAGGTATGCTTGACACTCTGGAAGCCTTGATCAGCGGTGATTTGGCTAAGGAAGATTAGTTGTACCAATGCCTGATAAAACCTCTTCGATTTAATCAATGATTAAGTCGGAGAGGTTTTTTATTACTGTATTTCTTGCCATTGTACTACAGAAAAATCTTTTACATATGAAGATGAATTGCTTTAGAAAATATGGTAAAATAACTTTGGTTTATATTCATGTCATCTATAAAGTATTACATTTCATAGTAAATAGAAATATTTCATGAAAGGGGATAATGCTCATGGAAAGAAAAGCTTTAATAGTACGGGGAGGCTGGGATGGTCACCAACCCGTGGAGGTATCGGAACTTTTTCGTGACATATTGGTTGAGGAAGGCTTTGAAGTGGAGATCTCCGAAACCCTGGATGCCTTTCTTGATGTAAAGAAACTGAAAGCTCTTGATCTAATCATCCCCGTATGGACCATGGGAACAATAACCAATGAACAGGTGGAACCGGTAATGGAAGCAGTGGCAAGTGGTGTAGGACTTGCAGGCTGTCATGGCGGTATGTGCGACGCCTTCAGGGAGTGCGTCCAGTGGCAATTTATGACTGGCGGCCAGTGGGTTTCTCACCCTGGCGGGGATGGAGTCGAGTACATGGTAAATATTAAAAGAGGTTCCAGTCCTATAGTGGAAGGTATTGAAGATTTCACCGTGAAAAGTGAGCAGTATTATCTGCATGTTGATCCTGCAATTGAGGTTCTGGCTACCACACGATATCCGGTGGTGGATGGACCACATGCCGCTAACGGGCAGGTTGATGTTCCTGTAATCTGGACAAAACGCTGGGGACTGGGAAGAGTGTTCTATTGTTCATTAGGGCATCATGCTGATGTACTTGAACCCGAGCCTGTCAGAACTATTATGCGGAGAGGTTTTCTCTGGGCAGCAGAAGGAAAGGAAATAGCTCAAAAAAGTAAAGACAACATTTCCATGGAAGCAATGAAGCGAATGTTTTAATCAAACAGTATAAAAAATTGTTTGAGAAAGGAATGGTACTTTGGAAAAGGTGAAAATAGGAATTGTCGGATGCGGCAATATAAGCTCAATTTATTTAAAAAACTGCAGTCAGAGGTTTGAAATTCTGGAGGTTGCTGCATGTGCGGATCTTCTGCCTGAAAGGGCACAGGCCAGTGCCAGGGAGTTCAATATACCCAAGGCATGTTCGGTAGATGAGCTGCTTAATGATCCGGAAATTAAGATCGTAGTCAACCTTACCATTCCCAAAGCGCATGCTGAGGTGTGCCTGGCGGCACTGGAAGCCGGAAAAAATGTTTATGTGGAAAAACCCCTGGCTATTACCCGCGAGGAAGGAAAAAAGATACTTGAGCTTGCAAAGTCCAAAGGACTTCTGGTGGGAGCAGCTCCTGATACCTTTATGGGTGCAGGACTGCAGACATGCAGGAAGCTCATTGATGACGGGTGGATAGGAGAACCTATAGCGGCTACGGCATTTATGACCTGTCACGGGCATGAAAGCTGGCATCCTGATCCCGAGTTTTACTATCAGATCGGGGGAGGGCCTATGTTTGATATGGGTCCGTACTACCTGACAGCTCTCATCTCGCTTATTGGGCCGGTAAAGAGGGTTACCGGATCTGCCAGAATTACATTTCCGGAAAGAACGATTACCAGCCAGCCTAAGTATGGTACCAGGATAAAGGTGGAAACCCCAACCCATATTGCCGGGGTTATAGATTTTGAAAATGGTGCTGTGGGAACTATTATTACCAGCTTTGATGTATGGAGCGCCAACCTGCCGTGGATTGAAATATACGGCAGCGAGGGCAGTTTAAGCGTTCCCGATCCAAATACATTTGGCGGACGGGTTCGTGTACGGAGAAAAGATGCTGATGAATGGACAGAAATACCCTTAAGCCACGGGTACGCCGATAACAGCCGGGGGCTTGGAGTTGCTGATATGGCATATGCCCTGTTGTCGGGAAGGCCCCATAGGGCTAATGGAGAGATGGCTTATCATGTACTGGATATCATGCACGGTTTTCTGGAGGCTTCAGAAAGGGGTACTCACTATAAGCTATCCAGTTCGTGTAAGCGCCCTGCGCCCCTGCCCCTTGGATTGAGGGATGGGTTATTGGATGAATAGAAGATAATAATGCAAAAAGTGAGGGAGTTTTTACTCCCTCATTTTTCATATATTCATGATAAAGAACTTGATTGTATCGTATTATCGCTATCATTAGGAGACTTTAAAGTGAGAGCCAGTCCGGTCGCTATTATCGCAGTACTGAGATGGATTATAAAAAGAGGGACAAAACCGAAGGCATCTGCCATAACTCCTACCAGATACGCAAGAAAAGTCGTCGGAAAAGTAATCAGACTTGTAAGCACAAAATATGCAGGACGGTTTTCCTCATCAACAACATCAATTGTATAGTTAGTGTATCCCATCCATGAACCTTTATTAATTCCTGCCAGGAGACACATGGGTACAAGAACAACCAGAGGAGAGACAGTTCTGTGTATACCCAGGCTTATCAGGCCCAGCGAAGGAATGATACAGCTTATAATCATTGACACCAATATAACATACCTGTTACCCATATGTTGGCTGACACTTCCCCAGAAGAAACCCCCGATCAGGGAACCGATGATCTGAATATAGATCATAGTGGAAACCTGGGCAGGGGATAAACCAAAGGTGCCCTTCCCGAATAAAACAATGAATGGGATAACAGCTGCGGAAAAGCTGCCTATAAGCTGAACTGCCAGCATCCGGCTGTAATCTTTGTTTATCTTCAGATAACCCGGCAGCTTTCGGTAATATTCCAGCATGTTAGCCGGAGGTCGTGATGTATTTGTGTTTGTATCCTTGACAAACAGCATTGCCACGGAAGAAAACAGCAGCACTATACCGGCAAGGGAGAAAAGCATGGAATACTTTTCGGGTTCGGATAACCTTGCATTATCCAGGGTTGTTTTTACAATATACCCTGCTATAAGGCTTCCGATCCCGCCTAATACCTGTTGGTTTCCCAATAACCTGCCCCGTTTCTTGCCTGGTATTAAACGTCCTAAAAGATCTGTCCATGGTACCACAACCAGCCCATCACTTGCCCAAAGAAGCGTATATATAAATAAAAATATCCATACGGTTGTATTGGGATCCAGTTTAAGGGCAAGTATAGGAACCATGATCAGACAGAGTGGACGGAAAAGAAACATAATGGTTGACATAAATGCGGGCATATTCTTTATCCTGCGTATATAGGGACCCAGCAGGAGCTGGGCAATTATTGATGATGCGGTTCGCAGAGTACTGGCCAGCCCGGACAATTTAAGGCTTCCGGTAAATGTATGGATAAAAACCGATACCACCGTATCGGCATCCAGGAATGCAAGGCCGGTGATGAAAAGCGTTCCTTCCAACAAGAGAGCGTAAAAGTTGCGTTTACCTGCATCTTTTTGAGCCATGTTCATTTCTCCCTCTATTTGCTATGATATTCCGCTCCCTATTATAATTGAAAACAGTATTATAGTAAATGACCTGGTTCTATGCTTATATATTGCATCTTAAAAAACCAAACAAAAAAATCGAATTTTAGTAATAATTTTTGTTGAAATGGTAAAATATGTGGTATAATTTGTAGAAGGTTAATGTGTATTTCCATTATTGTATAGAATTGATAAAATTTATAGTGATTTGTTGTGATGGTAAAGAAATATAACAAAAAAGACGGGTTGCATTTTTTGAATGAATGTATAAAAATGGAGATTATTCGGGAATTGTACCAGCGTAACTATGAAAGATTATACCGAATGGCTTACACTATTACAAAGGATAAAGGAGCGGCTGAAGATGCCGTACATGATGCTTTTGTAAAAGCAATTAATGGGCTGGAGAGTGTAAGAAGCCCGGATAAATTGGATAGCTGGATTTATGTTATAGTAAGGAATGAGGCCCTGGGGTCTTCTATAAAAAAGAAAAGAATTGTATTCACTGATTATGGGGATGAATCTTTTGCATCAACGACTGCTTTAAATATACCTGAGGAATGGATAATTAGAAGGGAAGACAGGAAGTTCATTGTAGAAACCATTGAGCGCATGAAGCCTGCCCTTAAAGAGGTTATATATCTTCGGTACTACGCTGGTCTGAATCTAAAAGAGATTTCTGTTCTTCTGGGCAAAAAACAAAGCACAATTCGGATGCGATATTTGCGGGCAAAGAGATGTCTTTACAGAAATTTATGGGATAGGATATAAAACTTAATTAAAGTGAGGTTGGATATATGGAAAAGAAGGATTGCTTGGATATATTGATAGAAAAAAGTCTGCTGGAGTTTGAGGAGGAGCTGGAACTTTTCAAGGACCTTGAATATCCCAATAAGGAAATTGTATGGCAGCGGATAATGAAGAGTATACAAAATGGAGCCAATAAGCCCGATGCCTCCGGACGGTATTCTAAGGTTTCAGGAAGATGGGTCAGAGTGGCTGCTGTTCTTGTATGTATTCTAATCACGTCCGTGCTGTTTTCTATAGTTACCAACAGCAAACATGTGGATGCTTTTCGCCAGGGGTTAATTGCAACAATACAGCATATAGGC
>ERZ773359.3902-NODE-3902-length-16391-cov-4.582578_pt1 | contig 16391 bp, 18 predicted proteins | sample MGYA00374955_ERZ773359 | MGnify/ENA primary metagenome ERZ773359 (study PRJEB29098, sample SAMN04486028) | biogas fermenter metagenome | study: EMG produced TPA metagenomics assembly of the Biogas fermentation microbial communities from Germany - Plant 4 DNA1... | reverse complement strand
ATCAAGATTGTATAAAGACGCATAGGCCAGGATATTCCGTATGATTTCCTGACGGGTGTCGGAATTATTCAGGATTATGCTGGTACCCTCAATATCTCCAAAATTGTTGGAAAATAATGCCCATACCTGCCATCCGTTATCATGGGCATGTTTGAGGTACTCGGGAGTAGCCCGGTTTTTGATGGTCCCCGCCCTGTCCACAATTTCAAACCATGTGGGGGATATTACGTCAATCCCCGGGGTAGTGTCTTTTGACAATTCAATATTGTGTTTTGAATAAGTCATGTCCCATACAAGATTTATTTTCCGGTCAGTAAGAACAGGGGGATCATCTTTATCAGGAGTCTCAATGGCTTTGTGGGTACCGGTAACAATTACTTCCTCTTTTTTGACGTAGCCCAGGGCTCCGTCATAGGCCCGCACCCTGTACCATTCTTCAGTCTCGTCAAAAACAAAAAGTGTGTTAACCGCATTTCTCTCAACTTCAGTACTCTCTTCGGAAACGGGATAATATTTTTTAACAATGGGCTCTCTGATGCTCATGCCCTTTCTTACCACCGTCCTGGAATCCACCGGGAAAGCAATCTCATAGACCCGATCGCGGAAATCCAGGATAACAACGTCATTTACCGCTGAATAGCGGGCGTTTAGGTTATAAAGATCCAGTAAAAAACCTATGGGAAGATACAAGACGCCATTTCTGTCGGAAGCGGGAAATTTCAAGTCCATCGGTTTTTCGTTGACCAGAGCTTCAAGGCTTCCGGTTTTCATTCTTATAACCCGGTCCTTTGTGGTTATGGTAACCTTCTGAAGGGCTTCATCAAACCAGATATACGGGTCTATGTATTCTTTGATTGTTTCAAAAGGCAAGAAAATCTGCCCGTCTTCAAAAATGGGCGGGTTGGATGCGACAATTTCGGACTCGCCGATAACCAGCCTGGTACCGGGAGTGTCAAAAGGTGAAACAACTTTGTTGTTAGGCGCAAATTCTGCTTTGTATATTACGTAAGCCCCCGTAACAACCAATAATGAAAAAAGAAATATGGCCAGTATGTAAGACTTCCTGCTGATCATGCTGCTCCCTTCACGAAATACCTTTCTCTTTATCCGGGCATATTTGTCAATTGATTAACCTCTATACCCGTCCATGGCCTGAAACATACTTTGGATAAATTTTGAAAAGAATGAATCTGTCAGTTTGGTCAATTGGTTTGTACTTTATAAACGTATCTGAAATTACTTTCTATACGATATTCTTATGAAAAACTTTAATCGAAAATGCAAAAAAGGCAACATCAAACGCACCGATGCCGCCTCTCAAACTACTAACCAAATCAATTTCTATGGACTACCCTCGGAGCGAAGGTGAATAAGGTATCCACCATTTTTGAATCAGGTTCAAAGAGTATCACCGAAGGTTCTCCCTGGTTCAGATAAATAAACCATACATCTGCTTTTTCATCATGAGAAGTGAAATCTTTTACATTCTTGCATTCCCTGATATGGGTTGTATATTTATCTGATTTTACCCTTGCCATTACTTCAAAATCTTTGACATTGCCGCTAAACAGGCGCTTGCGTTTTCTCTGGTTTATTATAGTGTCAATATCAATGTCCCCGTTTGTAACAGCATATTCAAACTCGACATTTCTGATTGATATAAGATAGTAGCCTGCATAAATCAATAATACCACAAATAATGAAGAAAATGTCGGTATATAGAGAAACAGAAAATAGCTTGCTACAACGCATACAAGAATAATAAGAGCAATAAGAAGAATATCTGCGGCACTCTTTTTTCTTTTTACTATTTTCTCAATGAACATATCCATCGTATATCAATCTCACCTCTTCTTAAGGTATGATTTGATTGTATCATACCCTTTAACACTGTGACAACTTTATCTGCCGTAATTGTGAGCCAATCCGTCAGTTTCCCAGAAAAAAAACATCGCATATTTTATCGGTTGACCCGCATGACTGTACCGCCTTTATTATCTGATGCTCGCTTATCTGGCCTATAAGGTTCATTTCCTTGTCGATTACATATATAATATGGAATCTGTCGTAGTCGAGTTTTTGCATGATTTCACCAAGAGTGCATTCATCCAGAGCTACCAGATGCCTGACATTGTAAATACGTTTTTTTAGTATTCTCTGTTTTCTGTTGAATAAATTCTCGAGCTTCATCATTCTCACCGTCTCCTCAAGAAGTTTGGTTGTAGGAAGCAGCAAAGCGGCTATCAGTAAACTTGGATTGAAGAAGACAAATATCTGGATAATGCCTGCTACAACAAGACAAATTTTCATAATTACTGAAAGTTTTTTGGCTATTTTAAAGGTACGGGCGCTCCCGATAAGCTTATAAAAAGTAATAATAAAAACCTGGCTCCCGTCCAGGGGGTATACAGGTAACAAATTATACAATCCTATCGCCAGGTTGGCTTCAAAAAGTCTGTGGAGAAAACCGTCGGTATTATAAAGCACAATGGCAAGCAGGAAATTCCCCAGCGGGCCTGCCAAAAAGATTACCGCCTGCTTTTTGAAACTCATGGGCAGCTTCTTAAGTCGAGCTTTTATGCCTATGGGTGTAGGTCTGAAAGAATACAGGTCGGTCCTGAAAATCCGTGCCGCAATAATATGGCAACACTCATGCCAGATTATGGCGGGAATGCAAGCTGCAATAATCTCTATCAGGGAGATCCCCCCACAAGTTTTGAGCAAGCCTCAACTATGCTCTCTACGCCTTCAAAAACTGTCCGAGGTTCGATATGCGAATCTACAATATGCCTCCTCATAAATTCAAGTACGCCTTCCATACTGCTGAACTGCTGCAGGAGTACCACCAGCCCCAGTATTGCGAAGCATGCCAGGCACTGTTTAATGACCTTGATGGCAATAAGCTCGGCTCCGTTGGTCTCGGTTTGAGCTGAGTATCCCGATGGATTGCGGAAGGTGGAGAATCCGGCAAATATCGGCCTTGAGTTTTTTGTGGATCTTTTTTTGTCCCCGTACAGCTTCCGGTATGGGGGCAAATATGGCCTTCCCTCCGATGTAAGTTGTCTTCCTGTATTATATGTATTTGTTCCGGCATACCAGGATGAGCTGCTGTCTTCTTTCAACAGGTCGCTGATTGAAGTTTCACTGTCTGTTTCGTTTACCGGGCTTACCATACCATCTCCGAAGACATTAAAAGTGCTCCCGGATTTGTCTCTTTCATCATTTTGTCTGAAATACTCATCTATATTGCTCAAATCAACATCGCTGATTAAGCTGCTCTTTTTGCCGTCCCCTTTGTCCTCAGTATTACCTGAACTTTCAATAACACTCTTTGATTCATATACCTGTTCCGGGGAACTCTGGCCTACCCTGCGTCTTTGTATGTAGCTTTTATACATTGCCATGTTTTCAGCATCTGCTACTCCCATGGTGCTCATCTCCCTGTATATTCTTCTCTTAGAATAATATGAGACAGACAGGGGCCGATATGTATAAATATAAAACAAAAACTGCCGTACAGTGATTTGTACGGCAGTCTGTAATATCAGTATTGTTATTTAATTTCATATTCTGTTTGTCAAAAGCTCGCGCCAGTCGAAATCTCCTCTCTGCAAGCCGTTGATCAAGATTTCAGCAGTAGCCAGGTTGGTTGCAATAGGAATATTGTTATTGTCGCACAAGGCAAGAAGCTCATTCAACCCACATCTATGCAGTTCGTCCGGATCGGCAAAGTAAATAACCAGATCCATTTCATTGTATGCTGTCCGCGCAATAATCTGTTCTTCGCCCAATTTCCCGTAATCCAGAGTGAATACGTCCAGATTAGTCGCTTCAGATACAATTGCGCCGGTAGCCCCCGTAGCATAGAGTTTGTGTTTGGACAGAATAAACTTGTAGGCTATGCAAAAGGCCTCCATAAGTTCTTTTTTTCTGTCGTGGGCAATAAGAGCTATGTTCATAAATATCCTCCGCACCTGATCATCTGCCGGCATTCTTCATACCTTTGATAGGTATGTTTGCAACCAAGGCAGGAACTACGCGTTCTCCATCTTCGCTGCTTGTTCGGGTAAGTTGTATATCAAGTGAATCTTCATCAATTTCCATGTAGTTTTGGATGACTTTAATAATTTCGCTCTTAACCATTTCAAGGAACTGGGGTGACACATTTGATCTGTCATGTATAAGCACTAATTTCAGACGTTCTTTTGCCACATCTTTGGAGGATTCTTTTTTTCCCAGTAACAGTTTAAACAAATCAATCATTATAATTCCTCCTTAAGCCGGTTTAATTCCGAATAATCTCTTCATTTTTGATAGGAACCCGTCTGAAGTGTTTAAGTCCATAAGGGGAACGTCCTCACCCATAATCCTCTTGGTTATATTTCTGTATGCTTGTCCGGCCATACTCTTGTTATCTGTTACAGCCGGTTCACCTTTGTTGGTGGAAATAATAATCTGCTCATCATCGGGTACTACACCGATAAGTCCGATTGCCAGGATGTCAACAATATCCTCAATGCTCATCATATCCCCGCGTTTAACCATATCCGCTCTTACACGGTTGACTATAAGGCGAGGATTTCTGATCTCCTGGGACTCCAAAAGTCCGATAATTCTGTCAGCATCACGAACAGCTGATACTTCAGGAGTGGTTACAACAATTGCCCTGTCGGCGCCTGCTATGGCGTTTTTAAAGCCCTGTTCAATACCTGCCGGGCAATCTATAATTATGTAATCAAATTCCTGCCTTAACTCATCACAAAGTTCAATCATCTGTTCGGGTTTTACCGAATTCTTATCCCTTGTCTGTGCGGCAGGAAGAAGATATAATCCATCATAACGCTTGTCCTTGATTAAAGCTTGCTTTAATCTGCATGTCTTTTCAACAACGTCAACAAGGTCATATACAATCCTGTTTTCAAGACCCATTACAACATCCAGATTGCGCAATCCAATATCTGTATCTACCAAAACTACCTTTTTGCCTGAAACAGCCAGACCTGTACCGATATTGGCAGTTGTAGTGGTTTTACCCACTCCACCCTTACCGGATGTGATTACAATAACCTCTCCCATATACAACGTTCCTCCGATACTCTGTCTTAATGTAAATATATCTTTTTTCATGCTAAAAGTCAACGTGACAGTATAAAATAGCCCGTTTGGGTTAATTTATCCAGCGCCTCCATTTACATCTGTTCCACAATAATAACCCCATCTTTTACGGTTGCCATCTCGGGACAGATGCCATGGGCCGATTCTTCATCTTCAGGCATACGGGCAATGGCCTCAGCAATACGAATCTGGGTAGGTTTCAGGTTAAGGGCGTATATAAAAGCATCTTTATTTCCGTCCGCACCCGCATGGACCATACCCCTTAAGATTCCGAGCACGATAACATTTCCGGAAGCTACTATTTCAGCTCCGGGGTTTACATCTCCAAGGACTACAACATTGCCGTTATATTCAATCCGGACCCCATTTCTGACCGTGCTTCGGATGAATTTGCAGCTTCCTTCATCGATCCCGGTAAAAAACGGGCCTCTGACAGGCACTTTGTGGGTATTATTGTTCTGGTGGGAGATGTGCTCCCTTACAGGTTCTTCATCCCTTGCAAAGCTCTCAATAATGGCTCCGCTTTTCTCATCCAATATGGCTTTCACAGCCTCTTCCTGTTCAGGGGTGAGTTTTTGGCCCCTGTAGGCGACTTTCATTCTTGCGCCTTTGAAAAATCTTGATGCACTTGTTACTTTGCGCTCAATTTCTTCGAGTGCCTGTTCAAAATCGTAATTTTCAGGAATAACTATTATGAGTCCTTCCGAATTGCCTTTAAAGACAATTCCTTTTATCTCCTGTTCCATTGAGATAACTCCCCTCCGATTACCATATAATTTCAACAGCTTCTTTGTCAGTAGCCTGCTTGTTTTCTCTCTTTTCATTCAGCCTGAAATATTCAAGCATGATTTCCCTGGCTATAGGTGCGGTATAGGATCCCCATACTCCGTGCTCAACCACAACAACAACCGCGATTTCCGGCTTGTCATAGGGCGCATAGCACACAAACAATCCGTTGGATGAGGATGTTGCCTCATATCCTGTTTCGGAAGTTCCGGTCTTACCGGCAACCTTAAAGGGAAAATCCTTGAAAACATTGGCGGCGGTACCGTCAGTTGCATTGACAACGGCCTGCATACCGCGTTTTACGGCCGCAAAGGTTGATTTACTTGCAGGTATTTGTTCAAATTCAGTTGACGGCTCATAAGAGATTGTGCCGTTGTCGTCAATGGCCATCTTGATAAGATGCGGGGTATACTTCTTTCCATCATTGGCGATTATACTTATATAGTTAGATAACTGAATGGGTGTGAACGCATTATACAGCTGCCCGATGGAAGCCATTGCCGTATTTGCCGGATACCAGTCCTCACCAATATATTTCTTTTTATATTCCTTGGAGGCAATAGACCCTTCGGCCTCCCCAATCTCTATTCCTGTGTGTTTTCCGAATCCGAAAATTTTCGCCCATTTTACGATATTGTCTATACCCGTCTGAACGCCAACTTTATAGAAGTACATATTACTGGAGGTTTCGAGGGCTTTTTCAAGATTGATTCTCCCCTGGTTCCCTTCCAGATTGGTAAACATCATGTTTCCTATTTCCTCTTTATAAGGGCAGTTTATTCTTGTATTGGGAGTTATTTTACCGCTTTCCAGCGCCGCCACGGCGACAAGGGGCTTGTAAGTTGAACCCGGCGCATATCTTCCCGAGGTCGCACGGTTTACCATGGGAGCCTTTGCATCATTCCATAGGGACATGATTTTCTCATAATCATTCTCCAGGAACACAAAGGGGTCAAAATCCGGGTAACTAACCATTGCCAGTATTTCGCCGGTATTTACATTCTGGACAACAACAGCGCCTGCATCGGCATCACCGAAGTTTTTCTTGTTCTTGTTGGGATTTTTTCTGATAAGTTCAATATTATCTTTAAGAGCTTTGAGTGCGACTTTCTGGAGTTCAAGGTCAATAGTGAGGTAAATATCCTGACCAGGTGACGCAGGCCGTTCCAGATAGGATTTGGTAGTCTTTCCGTTTTCATCGACTTCCAGGAAGGTCTTGCCCGGAACACCTCTTAAAAGTCTTTCAGCCGCGCGTTCAATACCCATTTTGCCCACTATGTCATGGGGGGAATAAGGAACCGAGCCTTCCTCTTTTTCAAGTTCCGCATTGAAACTTTCAAGCTCTTCAGCAGTTATGGAGCCGACATACCCCAAAACATGGGGCAGGTATCTGGCTGCCTCATAATATTCCCTGTAAGGCTTAACAAAAGTTGATACCCCTTTTAGTTCGCTGCTTCTCTCTTCAAGCTCGGACATGATTTCTACCGAAATATCCTCGGCCAATGTCAGGGGATTGTTGATCCGAGGCTGGCTAATCTGTATTTCATAGCGGAGCCTCATGATTTTATATGCTTCTTCATCGGTATATGTAGAAGCAATCTCGTATGTTTTTTCCCTGAGGTACTTAAAAGCCTGTTCGGCAGTAATGATATATTTTGCGTCTTCTTTTGTCTTAACTATGGAATTAATAAAATCCGTCCTGTCTTCAACCTTGAAGCGTATGGGATCAAAGCTCAGATAATTGTCCAGTCTGCTTTTTACAGTCTTGTTATCCTTCTCAAGAACCTTGATGATTTCCAGAAGCATACGGTTCTTTTCCTCTGAAGGCATTTTAATATCAACATACTGGGCACAGAAACCCATACGGCTTCCTGCTATGGGCACGCCATTTCTGTCGTAAATATCCCCTCTCTTGGGGTAGATATTACCGGTGGCAGAAAGTCTGTAGACAGACTCTTCTTTGTACTTTTGTCCGTTTACAATCTGAATTTTCGCAAGATTATAGATTAATGTAACAGTAACAATAATTATGAATATCGCCAGAATAATAAAGCGGTCCAGGCCTTCATGTTTTTTTTCTTCGCGATTGTGATTCATGCTGATAACCTGTTCCTCCTTCTGTCGAAACTGTCAATTAAGGTATATGCTTTGGAGATAGGCCCAAACAGCGGCAATACAAGTATGCTGTTATATATTGATTCCGGCAGTACAATCCTTGAAAAAACATAGGGCAGGTTGCCGTAGTCTTTAAACAAAAAGATAATCAAATAAAACATAAGTTCAATAATTAATGTACTTAAAAAAGTAAAGGCAAATAAAACCAAAAACTTTTCCCTGTATATTTTTTCATTCACCGATGAAATGGGGATTGATATCAAAAAAAACAAAAGCCCATACCAGCCCAGCGATTTACCCATAAGAATGTCAAACGAAAGACCTAACAGGACGCCCATTACGGCACTTTCAACCGGATTTCGCAGCAAAGCGACAATAACCAACATTACAATAAAAAGATTGGGCCTTATGGACAAAAATTCTATGTATTCGCAAATAGTGCTTTGTAAAAACGCAACCACCAGTACCAGGACAGAAGTTGCTAATATTCGGTACTTCATTTTTCCTCTCTTATTTCTTTTTCAGTACTATAACTTCCTCCAGCCTCTTAAAGTCTACCACCGGTTCAATAATAGCATATGAATCGTACTGTCCTTCATTCTTGACAACTTTTACTACTTTGCCGATGACTATGCCTTTCGGGAAAATGCCTCCAATGCCTGAAGTCTCAACCGTATCCCCCGGCTGCACATCAGCATCGGGTGGTATGTAATCGGCCCTGCATTGTCCCTGGTTTCTAAGTTCCAAGTCACCTCTGACAACAATCAGATCCCTGGATTTAGAGAGACGGGCACTTACAGTACTGTCCATGTCAATAATAGATACGACTTTGGAAGAAAAGGTGTCAATTTTTGATATTCTTCCAACAAGTCCATAAGCAGTAACAACAGGGGAGTCCACTGTTATTTGGTCCTTGCTTCCCCTGTCGATTGTAAATACATCAAACCAGTTGCCCGGGTCTTTGGCAATAATGCTTGAACCCAGGAACTCGTATTCTTCATATTGATTCTTATAGTTTAATACATCCCTGAGTTCCCTGTTTTCCTTTTTAAGTTTTTCTATATCCAGAATTTCCTGTTCAAGCTCGTTTATTCTCTGTCTGAGTTCTTCATTCTCAGCCTTGGTCTTTTTGATATCTTCAAAATAGCCAAAGAAATCGCTGATTTTTTCATCCATGAAAGTAACTGCCTTCTGGAAAGGAACAGCCGGTATGCTTATTATATTGCTAATGACGTTGACACCATTCTTTTCATTGTAGGACACAGCAGCCAGAGTAAGAAGAAGTACAACGATCAATGAAAACACAAAAATCTTGTTGGTAAAGATCCTTCTCAAAAAAAGAATCCTCCTCTTACTTTCTTCTTGAAGTCAGAAGCACTGTACTTAAAGTGTCGAGCTCCTCCAGCACTTTACCTGTGCCCAATGCGACACAGTCCAGGGGATGTTCCGCCATAAATACAGGTATTCCGGTCTCCTCACTGATAAGTTTGTCCAGTCCCTTTAAGAAAGCACCGCCGCCTGCCAGCATAATTCCGCGTTCCATAATATCTGACGCAAGTTCAGGTGGCGTCTTCTCAAGGGTGAGCTTTATGGAGTCAATTACTGCGCATACAGGTTCCTTTAATGCTTCGCGAATTTCCATGCTGGAAATTGCAAGTTCCTTCGGAAGCCCTGTGACAAGGTCACGACCGCTTACATTGTAGGTTTCCTCCTCCTCAAGCGGGTATGCGGAACCTATCTTGAGCTTGATGGCTTCGGCAGTTCTTTCACCTATCATCAAATTGTATTCTTTTTTAATATATGAAATTATTGCTTCGTCGAATTCGTCTCCGCCAATTCTGAGAGAGCGGCTTACAACAATACCGCCCAGTGAAATAACGGCAACTTCGCTTGTTCCGCCGCCTATATCAACCACCATGCTTCCTGAAGGCTCAGCAACAGGAAGGCCGCCGCCTATTGCAGAGGCCATGGGCTCTTCAATGAGATATGCTTCTTTTGCTCCGGCAGATATTGCAGAATCCACAACAGCTCTTTTTTCAACTTCAGTGACCCCTGAAGGAACACATATAATAACCCTTGGGCGAACAAAAGGATTGTTGCCGATGGCCTTCTTAATAAAGTATTTAAGCATACCCTGAGTTGTCTCGAAATCGGCAATAACACCATCTTTCAACGGGCGAATTGCAGTAATGTTGCCCGGGGTCCTGCCGATCATTTCCTTTGCTTCAAGACCTACCGCCAAAATCTGTCCGGTACTGTTATTGACAGCCACAACTGATGGCTCACGCAGTATTATACCCTTCCCCTTAAGATAAACCAGTGTATTTGCTGTACCAAGATCAATTCCAATTTCTTTTGAAAAAAGTGCCATGTTTTTATTTCTCTCCTTATCAAGTTTTCTTTCGTTCTGTATTATGTCAAAAATTATATATCTAATGCTTTCATCCAGGATAAAACCTCATGTCCCTGTCTCTCCAGTATTCTTGAGAGCCTGAAAAGTGGCAGCCCCATTACATTGAAGTAGCATCCTTCAATCCGTTCCACCATGAGGCTTCCCAGGCCCTGGATCCCATATCCCCCTGCTTTGTCAAAAGGCTCCCCTGATGCTATATAGCGGGCAAGAAACCCTTCGGGATAGGCTGAGAATTTTACCCGGGTTACTTCCATATCCGATATTATTTCCAAATTTGAAGTCTGAACCAGGGTAATTCCCGTTATTACCTCATGCCATTTGTTTTCAAGTAATTTTAACATATGTTCTGCATCAGCGCTATCAGCCGGCTTGCCAAGAATTAGGCCATCCACGGCTACTATCGTATCTGCGCCGAGCACCAATGTCCCGCCGGAAACTTTCGTGCGAATATCTTCTGCAACAGACAGAGCTTTTCTCCGGGACATCTCCATTGCGTATTTCCCGGCTTCAGCAAATTCTTTCGGGCTTTCGTCTATGTTTGCCGGTATTATGTCAAAATCAATCCCTATCTGTTTCAGCAACTCTATTCTGCGCGGTGATTCCGATGCCAATACAAGTTTTAACATAGCAACCTCAAACGTAAATTATTTCCGTCGGGAAATTGGGTAAATATAATATGTAATATAAAAATAAAAATACAATTAAATTATACACTTACAAAAGTCGGTATGGAATATATAAAGTTTATAACTTTATAATCATACAACTTATTTTGGTACATGAATATAATATAAATGCATAATTTGTTACTTCTCTTTTGACGATACTATAAGTATAATATATATCAAGATAATGGCAGATTGTCCAGTTAAGACTGGTAATTAAGCCAATAACTTGATTTTCATCCGTTTACACGGAATTTAAAGAAAAGGGACTATAAAAATGAGAATTGAAAGAGTGGGCGAAAATAAAATAAGAATATTCGTATCCTATGACGATCTTGAAGAGCGTGACATAGATCTGGATACCTTTAACTATAATTCCCCTGAGACCCAGGAACTGTTTTGGGATCTTATGGAGCAGGCCGAACTCGAGCTGGGTTTTGATGCACATGAGTCCCAGCTTTGCATAGAAGCTGTTTCTGATGTGGATCATGGTTTTGTTATCACCATCACCCGGGTTGACGAAGAGAACGATTTTGAATCCATCCATAAGTTCATCAAAAACAGATACAGGAGAAAGGAGCTTGTTTCAAAGAAAAAGACTGCATCAATCTGCTCCACAATGCTTATATACGCCATCGAGGGCTTCGATGAGCTGTGTGCGCTTTGCGCTCAGATAGCGCCTCTTTACACGGGCAGAAGCAGGGTCATAAACCATGAAGGTACCTATTACCTTATACTCTCCTCCATAGAAGGCAACATCAAAAATGAAAGCCGCTTCTATGGAATAATGAGCGAATATGCAGACAGGATGCAGAATGTGGACTTCTTTGAAGGCTACCTTAACGAGTACGGGAAACTTATAGTTAAAGAAAACGCAGTTGAGTTCTTTGCAAGATTCTGAGGGCTTTAAATCAGAAGGACTCAAACTCCTGGATTAAAATTGTGACAGATAATAAAAGGCAACGCTTAGTTTGGCGTTGCCTTTTTTAATTTATAATTTTCTTTATAAAAGTACTTTTTTTCAAAGTCATTATTTATCCGGAGCACTTTTTCTTTGCTTTCTTTTTTATCTGAACCTCGTTTTTGTCCTTGTCTTTTATCTTTATAAACCCTTTGTTATTCAAAGCTCCTGACTATGTCTTTAAGATATTCCTGAAATTCAGATTTAAGGTCTTCTCTCTTTAGTGCGAATTCTACTGTCGCCTGCAAAAAACCGATTTTGTTGCCCACGTCATACCTTTTGCCAATGAAATCATAGGCATACATGGGTTCCACTTTTGCCAGATCGCATAGTGAATCGGTCAACTGAATCTCTCCGTTTACTCCGGGTGTCGCTTTTTCAAGGAAATCAAACAGCCTCGGAGTAACAATATACCTTCCCAGTATGGCAAGATTGGAAGGAGCCTTGTCTTTTTCGGGCTTCTCAACAAGGGTGTTTACCTTGAAAACACGGTCGTCAACTTGTCTGCCTGCGACAATCCCGTACTTTTCCACATCTTCCATACTTACATGTTGCACGCCCAAAATGGATGTTTTGTACTCGGAATAGACCTCCATCATCTGTTTGAGACAGGGTTTTTCAGAATCTACGATGTCGTCACCAAGAAGAATAGCAAACGGTTCGTTGCCGATAAAGTTGCGGGCACAGTAAATCGCGTGTCCAAGACCCTTTGCTTCTTTCTGGCGGATGTAATGGATGTCTGCAAGGTCAGCGATCTGTTGGATTTGAGACAGAAGCTCTTCTTTATTCTTTTTCCTCAATTCATCCTCAAGTTCGAGGGATCTGTCAAAATGGTCTTCAATGGCGCGCTTTCCGCGTCCTGTAATAATAAGTATGCTCTCAATGCCCGAGGCGATTGCCTCTTCTATAATGTACTGAATTGTGGGTTTATCAACTATGGGCAGCATTTCTTTTGGCTGTGCCTTGGTCGCAGGAAGAAAACGTGTGCCTAATCCGGCTGCCGGAATAATTGCCTTTCTGACTTTCATAGAAAAAACCTCATTATTTATTTTAGTTTCATTATATCACGTTTCAGTGCCGGTATGCCCATTATAACTCTGATTTTGTCTCTTTCTACCACTTTTCCCGCATAATTTCCTCACGCTTTTTCAGGAATTCTTCTTCAGTTATCAAACCATCTTCCTTAAGTCTGTTCAGTTTTCTAAGCCTTGATTCAAAATCACTGTTTGCAGTTGTTGTCGTAATATTCTTCTCTTCATTGTAACCGTTGTCTATGTCTATCTCCCATGAGGAAATGCCTTTTTCACCAAAAAAGTTGTAGGCTTGATATCCTGTGACACCAATGGCTATAGTGGTCCAGAATATACCGAATATGCCGAAATTGGGAATCACTGCGATTAATCCAATCAGCACAAAAATAATACCAACAATCATGCCCATTAGTGACATCGGCTTACTCGGTTTAACCCTTATTCTTTTTGCCATAGAATCAGCTCCTTAATTTCAATTATCACATTAACATACGTAAATAACATCGGTAATATAATAAAAAACCATAGTTCCAAGGCAATTCTTTTTCCTTTTCCCTGTGGTTTCCTGCTAAATCCTATGATTGAAAGATGTGTAAACAGACAGATTACATAACAAAACTATATTTCCCTTCTGCCTTCCAGGGATTTGTACAGTGTTATCTCGTCTGCGTATTCAAGGTCACCGCCGACCGCAATCCCCTGGGCTATTCTTGTGGTTCTGACGCCCATGGGCTTGAGTATTTTTGAAATATATACCGCGGTTGCTTCCCCTTCTACAGTGGGGCTTGTGGCAAGAATTACTTCCTTTATTTTTTCATGAGCCACACGCTTTATAAGCGACTTTATGTTAATATCATCAGGCCCTGTGCCATCCAGTGGAGAAATGAGCCCGTTAAGGACATGGTACACTCCTCTGAACTCCCGGATTCTCTCCATTGCAGCCACATCCCTCGCGCTCTGGACAACGCAGATAACGCTGTGGTCACGTTTTGCTGACGAGCAAATACGGCATGGATCAACATCGGTAAGATTCCCGCAGACAGAACATGAGGTTGTCTTCCGCTTGGCCTCTACAAGTGCTTTTGCAAACCCCGTAACCCTTTCTTCAGGTAAATTCAGGACATGAAAAGCAAGCCGCTGGGCTGTCTTTCGACCAATGCCCGGCAGCTTTTCAAATTCTTCAATTAGTTTTTGTACTGGTAATGCAAATTGATCCATAACTTAGAATAGTCCCGGGATATTGCCTAAGCCTCCGGTAAGGCCACCCATCATATTTTTAGCAAGTTCATCGGCCTGTCTCAAAGCCTCATTAACAGCCGCAAGAACAAGATCCTGCAATGTCTCCACATCATCGGGATCAACTGCTTCTTTGGAAATACGAATTTCTTTTATTTCTTTTGCACCGGTGGCTACTACTGTTACAGCCCCGCCACCGACTGTGGCTTCCACTGTCTTTTCAGCAAGCTCTTCCTGAGCCTTCAGCATTTGCTCCTGCATTTTCTGGGCCTGCTTCATAAGGTTGTTTAAATTTCCGCCCATCCCCATACCTCTGGGAAATCCGTGCTTTGCCATAAAAGTTTATCTCTCCTTCTGTTTTTCGAGCTATTGTATATCATTATAAATCATTTAACTTATACTATTCAACGTGTATCGGAAAATTGTGCTATATGACGGTACATCAACAGCTGTTTCAGACAATTAGCCTTTTCACGTCCTCGGCTCAGGAAAGCTGTAAGTCTCAAAGTCTGATTGTCTGCTATTGCCCCAGATAAAAGTAGCAACATGGACATTTAAACTTTACACTTCTCACTGGGTCTTTTCCCTGATGATGAAAGCCGATGCCAACATTCTCTCCCGGCCGGCTGACGGGCTGTTTATAATTTCCCCGTCTATAATCAGCTCGGAGGAAGCCCCTCCATCCAGAAATACCGCGTCTTTTACATCCATCTTTTGAAGCCTCTCGGCAAGTTCACGACCCGTAAGGCCATCACTCAAGCCTTTCTGGCGGCCGTCTGCCACCACAAAGACCATTTTTCCGTCGTCCTTTAATCCAACAGCAGTTCTGGGGGTCCGGACATTAAGTGTACCAACCCAGGTGTCAAAGTCCGGAACCACTGTCTCTCCATCTTTCAAAATCCAGCTCCCGCATTCGTATGCCCAGTCGAAACCGGCAATTTTGCCCGAATCGGAATTAGTCTCAAAAACAATTTTAAGATTCATTCCCGCTTCAATATCTTTCAATTTCTTTTTATAATTCTCCCCGATAGCACTTATCAAAAAACCATCCCTGGGTATTTCACAGGAGTCATGACTAATTAAGCTTCCTCTGACCTCTCCCCCTGAGACAACAATATTAAGATGAGGTTGTCTTACCCTGTTCTGTGAACCATAGGCCGGAGTAAAAACATACAGTCCTTCTCTATCGGGATATTTGTTAAAATGGAAATTCTCAAGTTTCACAGAACCTTCAATCCATACCCTGGTTGATGCGTCTTTGATAAAAACTTTGTCATTTTCCTTGAACAGAACAGGATACATTCCTGTAGCGGGAACATATAATTCATTATCTATGGCATACATTCCACCCAAAAGCCCGTCAGTATGCGAGAATCCGCCATTTATAGAAACCCTGGCATCCCATTTTTCATTTATCTTACTCAGATACTCATATCCAAACAGTGTTGTGTGGGAACTCACCGGCCTTATTTCAAGCAGGGGATTGGAAAGGTCAAGTTCTATAACATGCATAATAAGATCAAAACCTGACTCATGTTCCTCTACCTTAAAATAATTATAGAGAGGTTTTTCGGAAGGTGCCAAAGATGAAGGGGCAGGTACAGCGGTATTCTGCCCATTAAAAGACAAATGCCCGTCCGCAGTATTTTCATCCGCATCAGGGCCAAATATCCATAGAATTGATACAGAAAGTATAATAAAGAATAATATTATCCATTTATTCTTCACTGGGTTCCGCTCCATCAGTTTCAGTCACCGGAGTGTCTGAGCCATCTTCATCGGTCTGAGTTTTATAAATCCTGTCAAGTTTTGCGCTAAGTTGTTTATACAACATATCGGAAAGACCCATTCCTCTTTTGCTTGCCTGCTCCATCATGGTTTCATCCAGCATGTCCTCGAAGATGCTCCGGGCGCTGCTTTTTTCAATGAAACCACCTTCCGGGACAGTGGCCTTCATTTGCTTGTACATCATTTGCAGCATAATGGATTCAAACTGGTCACAGGCTTCTTTCAGCTTTTTCTTGTCTCCGTCGTCATAGGCCTTTTTAAGTATATTCTCAAATTCAGTT
>ERZ773359.3899-NODE-3899-length-16407-cov-5.707314_pt1 | contig 16407 bp, 14 predicted proteins | sample MGYA00374955_ERZ773359 | MGnify/ENA primary metagenome ERZ773359 (study PRJEB29098, sample SAMN04486028) | biogas fermenter metagenome | study: EMG produced TPA metagenomics assembly of the Biogas fermentation microbial communities from Germany - Plant 4 DNA1... | reverse complement strand
TCCCTGAAGCAGATCGAACACATCGCACGAACGCGCTTGGGTATGGTGGAGCCCGAGTATACAGCCACTTTGGTGATGCCCCGCCACACCGATCCTGTCCCGGAGGCGGAATCTCGTTGGCTGGCTGAGGAGCCGTCTGCGAGCCCCAGCGGCAGCTTTTTGGCTGCCTTGACTGCGGTACTGAACAAGGTTTTGCCGTTAGGAGGAGTGGAAGCTGGCACGCTACAACGCTAAGAAATCGCGCGTCAGGCGCACTCTTTTTGTATTCACCCTATGGACCGTGGCCATGCTGGCCTTGGTGGTCCGCTTGGGTTATCTGCAGATCTACCGCGGTGAAGAGCTGGCAGTGCAGGCCATGGCTCAGCGAATGCGGCTGCAGACCATAGACGCTCAAAGGGGTAGGATCCTCGACCGGAATTATAAGACGCTGGCCATCAGTGTGGGAGCCGATGCGGTGTATGCGTTACCCGAAAGCATCCGTGATGCGGAGGGAACAGCACGCCAGTTAGCTCCCTATTTGTCTATGTCTGAGCAGGAGTTGCTTCGGCTTCTGACCAGCAACAAGACCAGCGTATGGCTGGCCCGGGGGCTTACAGTGGAAACGGCGCAGGCGGTCCGCGCTTTGGGTCTGCCGGGAATCAGGATTGTCCAGCGCCCGCAGCGTTACTATCCCCAAGGGTCTCTGGCGGCCCATGTAGTGGGCATCGCCGGCGCTGATAATCAAGGCCTCGAGGGTATAGAGTATTTCTACGATGAGATTCTCCGGGGCGTACCAGGTCAGCAGTATACGGAACGGGATGCGGCACAGCGCAACATCCCTGGCGGCGAGACTAGATTCGTCCCACCCCAACCAGGCAATGACGTGGTGCTCACCCTTGATACGGTGATCCAGTATATTGCCGAAACCCGCATTCAGGAAGCTGTGATCTCCAGCAACAGCGAACGCGGCTTGGTGCTGGTCATGAACCCGAAGACAGGAGAAATTTTGGCCAACGCCATCTATCCGACCTTCGACCCGAATTACTATCAGGACGTCTCCGCAGAACGCAGGCGTAACGTGGCCGTAACTGACCAGTATGAACCGGGTTCCACCTTCAAGTTTGTCACTGCTGCAGCCGCCCTGGATCTGGGCATTACCCATTTTGAACGCGCTTTTGAGAGCGGCTCTGCGTGGGAGATTGGAGGCGGTCGGGTGCACAACCTAGACGGACGCGCCCTTGGACGTTTGACGTTCCGGGAAGCCATGGAGCGTTCGGACAATATCACTTTCGCCAAACTCTCAGTGGAAATGGGGCCCGATCGTTTCCACAAGTACATTCAGGATTTCGGCTTCGGGAAGCGCCTAGGGGTTGATTTTCCAGGGGAGATAGCGGGCACGGTGATCTCTCCAACGCGGTCGGGGCAGACCCTGCAGTGGGCTAACATGGGATTTGGACAGGGGATTGCGGTTACGCCTTTACAGCTGCTCACTGCGGTTTCGGCAGTCGCCAATGGTGGATCATTGATGAAGCCCTATTTTGTAAAGGAAATCAGGGATGCCCATGGTAAGCTTGTGCAGAAGGTGGAACCGGAGGTATTGGGCCATCCCATTTCCCCCGAGACGGCAGCGTTAGTGAGGGATCTCCTGCGCTCCGTCGTGGTTAACGGCAATGGTAACAGGGCTGAGGTGCCCGGTTACCAAGTGGCGGGCAAGACCGGCACGGCAGAGGTGCCAGGGATAGGAGGTTACAGCGACGACATCATCGCTTCCTTTGTGGGTTTTGCCCCTGTGGATGATCCCGCCCTGGCCATGCTGGTCGTGCTGTACAAACCAAAGGCGGAGTCGGCTTACGGTGGTGTGCTGGCCGCTCCAGTGTTCAAAGAGATCATGGAGGAGAGCTTGGAGTACTTAGGGGTTAAGCGGCGGCAGGAGAGCAGGCAGCGTTCAGCTCAGGTTGCCGTCCCCAATGTGCTCAGCCTATCCAAACAAGAGGCCCAAGCCAGGCTGGCGCAAGCCGGCCTTTTCTGGACCATGGAAGGAGAGGGGACGTTGGTGACCGACCAGACACCAAAACCTGGTGTGAGGGTTCCTGCTCAGACCACGGTCCATCTTTCTTTTGACCGCGGTGAGCTGGAAGAAGTGGAAGTACCCTCAGTCATCGGCCTGAGCATGCTCGATGCCTCTGCCCGGCTAACTGAGGCGGGCTTGCGCATTAAGATCGCGGGCAGTGGTGTTGCTGTGGAGCAACTGCCCAGTGCAGGGGCACGTGTGCCCCGAGGCTCTTTAGTGGAAGTGCAGTTCAAGCTTTGACCCTGGAGGAGGAAGGATAGTGCAGCTGCAGGCAGTATTGGACGGACTCAGATATGAAGTCTACGGCTCACCATGCTCAGTGAACGGCATCAGCTACGACTCGCGCAGAGTCCAAGCGGGCGACCTTTTTGTGGCCGTGGTGGGGCAGAAACTGGATGGCCACGATTTCATCAGTGAAGCCAAAGCCAGAGGGGCGGCGGCTGTACTCGTGGAGCGGCCTATCCCCGATCCTGACCTGCCCCAGGTGGTGGTAGACGACAGCCGCTACGCGCTGGGAGTGGCCGCGGCCAATTTCTACGGACATCCCTCCCGCAGACTGAAGGTTCTGGGAGTAACGGGAACCAACGGCAAAACCACTACAACCTACCTGGTCAAGTCTATTTTGGAGCAGGCTGGCCGAAAAGTAGGGCTCATCGGCACGATTGGGATTTTGCTGGGCAGTGAAGCTCTGGAATCTCAGCGCACCACGCCGGAGTCGCTGGACCTGCAGCGCCTGTTGGCACAAATGGTGGACGAAGGCGTAGAGTATGTGGTCATGGAAGTATCGTCCCATGCGCTGGAGCTGCACCGTACAGCAGGGGTTTCTTTCGCTGGTGCTGTGTTCACCAATTTGTCCCAGGACCACCTGGATTTCCATCCCACCATGGAGGATTACTTCGCAGCCAAGTCCAAACTGTTTCGAGGTCTGCAGGGGCCGGCTGCCATCAACGCGGATGACTCCTGGGGAGAACGTCTGCTGCAAATCGTCCCCGATCAGGCGCTCTCTTTCGCCGTAGAGCGGGAAGCCCAGTTTCGGGCACGGAAGATCAAGTTGGAAAATGCAGGCGTTTCTTATATACTGGAAAGTAAAGCAGGGCAGATCCCAGTTGACCTGCAGATCATGGGGTTGTTCAATGTTTACAATTCCTTGGGCGCCGCTGCGCTCTGCGCAGGGCACGGTGTCTCTCTGGAAGCCATCAAAAGGGGCCTAGAGCGGGTGACTGGTGTGCCGGGGCGCTTTCAGCGCATCCCCAATGCGCTCGGCTTGAATGTGGTGGTGGACTATGCCCATACCCCTCATGGGCTGGAGAACCTGCTCCGCTCCGCTCGGCCGCTGGTCCCCAACGGCCGGTTGATTCTGGTGTTCGGAGCGGGGGGTGATCGGGACAAGGGCAAACGGCCCCTCATGGGCGCGGTCGCAGCGGAGCTGGCCGATTTGGTGATCATCACCTCTGACAACCCCCGTTCGGAAGATCCTGCCGCGATCTGCTCGAGCATTGAATCGGGTCTGTTGATGACGAATCCTCATGTGCACTACCAGATTGAGGTGGATCGGCGCAGCGCCATCCGCAAAGCGGTGGCCATAGCCACACCCGAGGATCTGGTGATCATCGCCGGCAAGGGCCATGAGACGTATCAGGAGTTTGCCCACGGACGGATTCACTTTGACGATGGGGAGGAAGTCAGGGCGGCCATTAAGGAGCTGAAGAACTAATGCGGACGTTATCGCTAGTGCAGATAGCCGAGATGACACAAGGGCGCGCCAGGGGTTCGGGCCAAGTGGATAACGTGGTGATTGACAGCCGCAAGGCGAGGGAGGGCAGCCTGTTTTTTGCCCTGCCTGGCGAAAGGGTCGATGGCCATCAATTTGTGGGCGACGTCCTGGCGCAGGGAGGCTGCGCAGTGGTAAAGCAAGGTACATATGATCAGCCTGGAGTGGTGGAAGTAGCTGACCCGCTGCAGGCGCTGCAGGACTTGGCCCAGGCTTATCTGATCGCATATCGAGTTCCAGTAGTGGCCGTCACGGGCAGTAACGGCAAGACGTCGACCAAGGATATGATCGCCCAAGTGCTTCGCACCCGCTACGCCGTGCATGCCACAGAAGGGAATATGAACAACGAGATTGGGGTGCCCTTGACCGTTCTGGGCTTGGAGGAGCACCATGAACTGCTAGTGGTGGAGATGGGCATGCGTGGATTGGGCCAGATTAGGCGGCTCACGGAGATCTGCCCACCGGATCTCGGCGTGATCACCAACATAGGGCCGGTGCATTTGGAAATACTGGGTGGGATCAGCAATGTGGCCCAAGCCAAAGGTGAGCTGTTGGAAGCCATGGATGAGAGTGGCATCGCGGTGCTGAACGGGGATGATCCGACAGTGCGCGGGCAGGCACGATCCTTTAGGGGCAAGACGGTCTACTATGGTCTGGATGCCGCCAACCACCTGGTAGCCAAGGGCATCAGGTTAGACAATGACGGACGCCCTTCCTGTACGGTAACCTATGGAGGTGAAGAAGTGCCTCTGCGCCTCTCAGTTCCGGGCGTACACAACGTGTGGAATGCGTGTGCTGCGTTGGCCGTAGGCCTGCAGTTCGATGTGAGCTTAAGCTCCGGTGCTCAGGCCTTAGAGAAGCTGACTCTCAGTGCTATGCGCCTGGAGGTGGTCCGCAGCCCTCTGGGAGTAGTGGTTGTGGATGACAGCTACAACGCCAGTCCTGCCTCCATGAAGGGAGCCCTGGACACCTTGGCCCACATGTACTGCTCCGGCGAGCGAGTGGCCATCCTCGGCACCATGCTGGAGCTGGGAGAGATTGCCAAGGAAGCACACTTCGAGGTGGGGCGCCATGCCGGAGAATGCGCTCAGCGTCTGTTCTTTATCGGTGAATTTGCCGAAGTGATGCGCGAAGGAGCGGGGCGCGGCGAGGTGTTCGCAACTGTGGAAGAGTTTTTGTCCAGTATGCCCGAGTTTGAGGATGGCGATCTTGTCTTGGTAAAAGCCTCGCGGGGCCTGCATTTTGAAAGGATTGCGAAAGAACTGCTGAAGGGTGGCGTCTGATCGTGCCGGCAACATTCTTACCTGTGTTCAGTGCTCTTTTGGCTTTTGCCCTCTCGCTGCTGGTGGGCCCTTATATTATCAGCTACCTGCAGAAGTTGAAGTTGGGGCAGGTAATCAGGACTGATGGGCCAAAGACGCATCTGGCCAAAGCAGGCACCCCCACCATGGGCGGGGTGCTGATTGTGCTCTGTACTGTAGTTGCCCTGCTGGTGGTTGCCCGCCCGTTGACTGACAGCACCATCATCATGCTTTTTGCCACCGTAGGTTTCGGCTTGATCGGTTTTCTCGATGACTTCATTAAGGTGGTGGCCAGGCGCTCCCTCGGATTACGAGCCCGGGAGAAGCTGGTAGGCCAGTTCGGTGTGGCCTTGTTAGTCGCTCTCTATGCCTATGCCCGGGTGGGAACGGATCTAATCGTGCCGTTTTGGAAAGAGACCATAGCCCTCTCAGGCCTCCTGTACGTCCCGTTCACCGTCTTTGTGCTGGTGGGAGTGGTAAATGCAGTAAATTTGACGGACGGGCTGGATGGACTGGCCGCAGGCAGTACAGCCATTAGTGCCGCGGCCTTCGCTGTGGTTTTCTTGCTGCTCAGTCACGGCGATCTGAGCGTCTTCAGCGGGGCAGTGGCCGGGGCATGCCTGGGCTTTATCTGGTTTAACGGGCCGCCTGCGCAGGTGATCATGGGTGATACCGGCTCCTTTGCCCTAGGGGCTGCTCTGGCTACGGGGGCAGTACTCAGCCGGACCACCTTGTTCCTGCCTATCATCGGTGGGCTGTTTCTGCTGGAGACACTGTCCGTCATCCTTCAGGTGCTGTATTTCCGCGCCACCAAGGGACGCAGGCTGTTTCGCATGGCTCCGCTGCACCATCACTTCGAGCTGCTCGGTTGGGCAGAGAGCAAGGTCATGATCCGCTTTGTTCTGCTCACCCTGGTATTTGCAGTTCTAGGGTTGTACGCCATCCTCTAAGGCATAGGGATGAGGGAGGGGGCAAGAAACATGTTAACCAAGGGCGGCAAACCCGATCTTATCCTGTTTGTGGCTGTGATCGTCTTGGTCAGCCTGGGTTTGATCATGGTATTCAGTGCTTCGTCTGTCATGGGCTTGACCGATGCTGGAAACCCCTATTATTACGTGCAGCGCCAGACGATTTTGGCCGTTGTTGGCTTGATCGCGCTCTTTGTCCTCATGAAGGTTGACTACCACGTCTTCAAGGTGCTAGCCCTGCCAGGATTGGTGGTTTCGCTGGCCCTTTTGGTTTTGGTACTGTTTATCGGCACGGGGTCCGGCAATGTACACCGCTGGATCAGGATCGCCGGATTCAACCTACAGCCTTCGGAGTTGGCCAAGCTGGTCATGGTGAATTACGTTGCTGTCTACTTGGCCAACAAACGTGAAAGGGCGCGCAAGTTCTTTTCAGGGCTTCTGCCCATATTGGCCATCACCGCCATCCAGTTTGTGTTGATCACCCTAGAGCCTGACTTTGGTACTGCGGTCGCGCTGGTTTTTTCGGTGCTGGTAGTGCTCTTTGCGGGCGGAGTGCACCTGGGCCAGTTGGTCTTCGTAGGCGCACTGGCGGCTCCGGTGCTGTTTTATGTCTTGACTTTGAAGGAGTACCGGGTCAAACGGCTTTTTGCTTTTGTCAATCCTTGGGCAGACCCCACGGACACTGGCTGGAACGTGATCCAGTCTCTTTTGGCCATCGGGTCGGGTGGGCTGTTTGGCCTGGGGCTGGGGAAAAGCCGGCAGAAGTTTTCTTACCTTCCCGAGCACCACACGGACTTTATTTTCGCCATTTTGTGTGAGGAACTGGGCTTTTTGGGCGGTGCGGCTGTAATCATACTGTTTTTTGTCTTGGCTTGGCGCGGCCTGCGCATCGCCATGCGCGCACCGGATCTCTACGGCACGCTGCTCGCCATCGGCATTACTTCCATGATCGCCTTCCAGGCGCTTTTGAACATCGGGGTGGTTACGGGATCGCTCCCGGTGACAGGTATTCCCCTCCCGTTCATCAGTCACGGCGGTTCATCACTTTTGGTGAGCCTGACAGGCATAGGCATCCTGCTCAATATTTCGCGTCAATGCCAAGAATAGGTCTCCAATTTTCACCCCTTACCCCTAGCCGCATAAGATAAACGGTAATCTAGGGGTCGGGGTGATACGATGGACACTTTTGTGGTGGAAGGTCCCTGCCGTTTGCAGGGTGCTGTGCAGATCAGCGGGGCTAAGAACTCGGCGTTGAAGCTGATGGTGGCGGCACTGCTGGGGCAGGGCACCTTCAGCCTGGAGAACGTACCGCGCATTACCGATGTTCAGACCATGGCCGAGGTGCTGGAATCCTTGGGTGCGGGAGTCGTCTTCCAGGATCACCGCATGGAAATACGAGTGGGAGCGCTCCACGGCCGCACGCCTGAGCATCTAGTCCGGTCCATGCGTGCTTCGGTCCAGGTTATGGGGCCGCTTTTGGCCCGCTTGGGGTGGGTGGAGGTGGCCCTGCCGGGAGGGTGCGCTATCGGCAGCCGGCCGCTGGACATTCACCTGGCCGGGCTGCGGCAGATGGGTGCTTCCATCACCCTGAACGGAAGCCGTTTGGTAGCCGAGGCCCCCCGAGGGTTGCGGGGTGCTGACATCACTCTGCGCTATCCCAGTGTGGGAGCGACTGAGAACATCATGATGGCAGCGACTTTGGCCAAAGGGGAAACGGTGATCCGCAACGCTGCTCAGGAGCCGGAAATCACCGATGTGCAGGCTTTCTTGCAGGCCATGGGAGCTCAGGTCGAAGGCGCTGGAACGCCCGTGATCAAAGTCAAGGGCGTCGGGGAACTGGGCTGCGCCCAGGCGGCTGTCATGCCAGATCGTATTGAAGCAGGTACTTATCTCTTGGGATTTCTCGTAACTGGTGGGGAAGGGATCGTGAGCAAGGCCCGCCCTGAACACTTCGCACCGCTGCTCAACGTCATGCGTGCTATGGGGGCAACGGTCGATGTGGATGGAGACCAGGTTTACGTGGCGGCCCCCCGCCGGCTGCGCTCCTTTGGCCTGGTGACCAAGCCCTATCCCGGGTTTCCCACAGATCTACAGCCCCAGATGGTGGCCGCGGCAACCCAAGCCCATGGCGCTAGTGAGCTAAAGGAGACGGTCTTTGATCAGCGCTTCGGTTATCTGACCGAACTGAAAAAGCTGGGTGCCGTGGTGAGGCAGAAAGGCCAGAAGGTAACTGTGCACGGCCCCGTGCGGCTTAAAGGAGCTGAGCTAAAGGCGGGCGACCTGAGGGCCGGCGCTGCTTTGGTACTAGCTGCCCTGGCTGCCCAGGGGACATCAGTTATCCGCGGTGCACAGCACATTGATCGGGGCTATGAAGCTATGGAAAGCAAACTCAGCGCGGTGGGGGCGTGCATCCGCAGGGTGGAGGAGATGGGAGGGTCGACGTGCTCAATGAACTAGCCAGCGTGAAGAATGCTCTCTCGGTCTTGGTTTTGGCCCTAGTTGTGGCCCTGTACTTATTTGCCAATTCTCCCTTTTTTGAAACGGACCACGTTGAGTGGACAGGCTTGGTCAATCTCACCTCGGAGCAGCTCAATGCCTATCTAGATCTGTCGGTGGTCAACGTTTGGCGCTTGGACATGCGTGATCTGGTCGCGGACCTCAATGCGCACCCCTGGATCGCCAGCGCCAAGGTAACGTGGCGCTGGCCCAACCGCTTGATTGTGAGCATCCAGGAGCGCACGCCCATAGCCCAGATTCCCACGGAGGGCGGCTGGATGTTTTTGGACAAGGAAGGCCATCTGCTTCCACCAATCCAGCAGCGCGCCCTGCCCGCCTTGCCCATCGTCACCAGTGTTGATCTGGAGGCGCAAGAGCAGCTGGTAGCCACGGCGCGGTTGATCACCCTGATCCCCAAAAACCTACTGCCCTCGATCTCAGAGTGGAATGCCCAAGCCCGGGCTTTTGTAACCCGGACAGGTGTAGAAATCCTCATGGGTGAACCCGTCGACCTGGAACAGAAGTTTGCCCTGCTGGAGCAAATTCTGGAAGACCTGCGCAGGCGCGGTGAACAGGCTGCCCGCATCGATCTCGGCGTCCCCAAGTCTCCAGTGGTAACCGTGGACCGCTAGAGCTCAGTGTTGATAGTTTTTTCCAAGCTGATAAAGGGAAAAGAGTGCTTCGTGTGGAAACTAATCTATTACAAGTTGGAATTTGACGGTGAAGAAGGGGGATCCCATGTTTGAGTTTGATCTCGATAACGTTCAGTTTGCGGACATAAAGGTGATTGGCTGCGGCGGTGGTGGCAGCAACGCAGTGAACCGAATGATCGCCGCGGATTTGAAAGGCATCCACTTTATCGCCCTGAACACCGATGCTCAGGCCCTACAGATGTCTGAAGCCCATCAGAAGATCCAAATCGGCGAGAAACTGACGAAAGGCCTGGGGGCAGGTTCCGACCCCACCATCGGTCAGAAGTCAGCCGAAGAGTCGCGGGAAGATATCGCCCGGGCGCTTGAGGGCTCGGACATGGTCTTCATCACCGCCGGTATGGGTGGCGGCACAGGAACCGGTGCTGCGCCGGTTGTGGCAGAGATTGCCAAAGATATGGGTGCCCTAACCGTGGGGGTAGTGACCAAACCCTTTGCCTTTGAGGGCAAGCGGCGCCGCGAGCAAGCTGAAAAAGGAATCGAGCAGCTGCGGGGCAAAGTGGATACCCTGATCGTCATCCCCAACGACCGTCTGCTGCAGGTGGTGGACAAGAAAACCACCATGCTGGAGGCGTTTAGGGTAGCGGACGAGGTACTGCTCCAAGGTGTGCAGGGGATATCCGACCTCATCACTGTCCCGGGATTGATCAACCTGGACTTCGCTGACGTACGGGCGATCATGACCAATGCCGGTTCTGCTCTGATGGGCATCGGCAAGGCGTCCGGGGAAGAACGGGCGCTGAAAGCGGCGCAGCAGGCCATTTCCAGCCCCTTACTGGAGGCCTCCATTGATGGGGCGAAGGGCATTCTGCTCAGCATCGCTGGCAGCTCCGATCTAGGCTTGTTTGAGGTGAACGAGGCTGCCGAGACTGTGGCTCAGGCCGCGGCTCCCGAGGCCAACATTATTTTCGGTGCGGTGATCGATGAAACCCTCGGTGAAAGCATCCGCGTCACGGTTATCGCCACAGGGTTCGATGCGCCAGCGCCCAGGGAGAACCTGCGCATCACCAAGGAGTTGGATGTGCGGCCCTTTACCGATGCCCCCGTGGATATACCCGCGTTTTTGCGGCGCAAGTAAAAGAGGGCCTCAGCTGGTGAGCTGAGGCACGGTTATTCCATCTTCTTCATCTCACGTTTCAACTTCTTGAGGATCTTCTTCTCTAAACGGGATATGTAGCTTTGGGAGATACCCAGCAGGTCGGCTACTTCACGCTGCGTTAGTTCCCGTTCGCAGTTGAGCCCAAATCTGAGTTCCATGATTTTCTTTTCTCGCCCTGTGAGCTGCTGCATTGCGGCAGCGAGCAGGGCTTTGTCTACTTCTTTTTCAATGTGCCGCAGGACATCGCTTTCGCTCCCCACCACATCCGCCAGCACCAATTCGTTGCCGTCCCAATCTACGTTGAGCGGTTCATCAAAGGACACTTCCGCCTTTAGCTTGCTGGTCCGCCTCAGGTACATGAGTATTTCGTTTTCGATGCAGCGCGAAGCATATGTGGCCAGTTTGATGTTTTTGCTCGGGTCAAAAGTGTTCACCGCTTTGATCAGTCCGATGGTTCCAATGGAGACTAGATCCTCAATGCCGATGCCTGTGTTTTCAAACTTGCGCGCGATGTACACCACTAAACGCAGATTGCGCTCGATGAGCGGAGTGCGCACCACCAGATCGCCTGCCTGCAGACGGGAGAGGAGTTCTTGCTCTTCTTCGCTGCTGAGAGGAGGGGGTAAGACCTCGTTACTGCCCACGTAGTGGACTTTTGGGCTTAAGCCCAGCCTATGCAGGAGCAGAATGAAGCGCAAGCGTGCTTTAAGGCCGAACGTCTGAAGATGTGGGAGCATAAGCCTCGCCTCCTTCCACAACCTGCAGGGAGTTTTCCACCAGGTAGGGCGGTACTAGGGCACTGTACTCACCGTGTGGGTCGAGGTGATAGGGGTGGATGGCCACGGTGGGCTGGAAATCCCCCAGCAGGCTGCGGTTTCCGATCCTAACCTCATCCGGACGGAATCCCAGCATCAGGCCATTGGTGCGCCCGATGGAGTTGAAGGGGATGAGGCGCAGACGTGTGCGCCAGGCCTGAAGTTCTGTAAGCTGTTCTAGAGCCTGGGGATCGCCTCTTTCCAAAGCCACCATAATAGACATAACCTCTGGAGGAAGTACGGATTGCAGTGCTTCCGCGTCCACCACGATGACTGACTGCCTGTTCAACGGGTCCTTAAGATGGTTGCCCGTGTCTACTAAGGCAGTCATTTTGATTCTTTGGCCGTCACAGGCGATTTCCACGGGCACCCTGTATATGGTCCGCACTACCCGTTCATGGACAATGCCCCAGCCCAATTCGGCCATGAGTAGAATGGCCAGAATCGCGACCACGGTGCCCAACGTAAAAGCCGGCGCATCTGCCGGGGCGAAAAGATAGGCACTGGCCAGGCCCATGCCCGCGGCAATGAAGCCAATAACGTAGAAGTAGCCCGCGGCCGTGAGCAGCCTGCGCCAGCTGATGGGATAGAATACGACAAGCAGCATGGCTGCTGAAACCAACAGTACTACGGGGAAAAACCGGAGCAAGCCGTACATTGGAATAAGGCCCACGCTGGCTGCTAAGTAGAGGAGGTAGTGGATAGTCCCGATCAATGATCCCAGGGTGAGGCGGAGAGTAGTGGTCTGCGAACGCGTGATGGTTGCTGTGGCCCAGAGGAGGAGATACTCAAAGATGAAGTTGCAGCCCAGCCGCAGGAGCCAGACATCTATGTACAGCGTGTACTCAACCATAGGTCTGCCTCCCCCAAAAAGGGTGTTTGCCAGAATATTAGAGGAAAAAGCACAAAAGTCCTTCCTTATTCTGTGACCTGCCGGGAATAAATGCGCTGTTTCCCTCAGTCTGCCATTAACAGGTTCGCGGCAAAATGGAATAGACCGACTGAGAGGTGGCAATACTGAACTTTGTAACCGGGATGATCAGGGGGGAGTGGACATGAACAAAGTGGAAATCTGCGGTGTGAACACCGCCAAACTGCCTGTCTTGCCCAATGCCAAAATGCGGGAACTCCTGGCCAGGATCAAAGAAGGTGACCAAAAGGCCAGGGAGGAGATGGTGCAGGGCAACCTCCGCCTGGTGCTGAGCGTAATTCAGAGGTTCAACAATCGGGGCGAGTATGTGGATGACCTGTTCCAGGTGGGCTGTATCGGGCTGATGAAGGCCATCGACAACTTTGATCTCAGTCAAAACGTGAAGTTCTCCACCTATGCTGTACCCATGATCATCGGGGAGATCAGGCGCTACCTGCGGGACAACAACCCCATTAGGGTCAGCCGCTCACTCAGAGACATTGCCTACAAAGCCCTGCAGACCAGGGATGTTCTAGCCAACCGCTATTCCCAGGAACCTTCCATTGCTCAGATTGCTGAAGAACTGCAGATTCCCAGGGAAGAAATCGTCTTTGCCCTGGACGCCATCCAAGAGCCCATTTCGCTGTTTGAGCCGATCTACAACGATGGTGGCGATCCCATCTATGTACTCGATCAGATCAGCGACGAAAAGAACACCGAGCGCCGGCTCATCGAAGGGGTCAGCATCAAAGAGGGCATGGAAAACCTGGGCGAGCGGGAACGCTTGATCCTGACTATGCGTTTCTACGAAGGCAGAACCCAGATGGAAGTAGCTGAAGAGATAGGGATTTCCCAAGCGCAGGTTTCGCGGCTGGAAAAGGCCGCCCTGAGGCACCTGCGCAAGTACATGGCCACATCCTAGGGGGGAAGTATATGTCGACGAGTTCGCTCAAGACCCGTCTTCTGGTTTGCTTTATCCTTTTATGCCTTGGTGTTTTTGCCTCAGGAGTCTTTTTCGCCGTAGAGCGCGCTTTGCATAGTGATCAGGCTTTCGCTCAGGACTTAATTCGCCTTCATGTGATTGCCCACAGCAACCTGCCCCAGGACCAAGAACTCAAACTTAAGGTGCGGGATGCTTTATTGCTGGAGACGAGGCGTCTGCTAGGTGAAACCCGTTCAAAAGACCAAGCTTACTCTCTGCTTGTGAGTAACGCTGAGGCGCTGGAGCGCTGCGCCCGGGAGGCGGTGCTGGCCAATGGATTCGACTATCCGGTCCAGATCAAGATGGGCAGCTATCTCTTCCCCGAGCGCGCCTATGGTGATCTCCTGCTCCCCGAGGGAACTTATGATGCTGTGCGGGTGGAGATCGGTGCCGCGCAAGGGGACAACTGGTGGTGCATACTGTTTCCTCCCCTCTGCCTGGCTGACCTAGAGGGTGCCAATGCCAGCTTGGTCAAAGTGGACCACAAGGAAAATGCCAAGCAGGAAGGCGGGCGCAGTTATGTGTTTCGCTCCAAGTTGTGGGACCAGGTAGTTCAGACTCGCTATGCCCGTCTGATCCAGGATTGGTGGAAGGCTTCCGCAGCGGGCCTTTCCGCCCTTGCCCGCTGAGGACTGGCCTGGTGGGCAGAGCAAAACGCAGAGATGGAACGGCCCTGCTGCCGTTTCTTTTTTTGGGCGCAGGCATATATTTGGGTAGCAGAAGGGGGTTGCGCCATGAGGCTGATCAAGACCTCGGACCTGCGCCGGCTGGATGTGGTCAGCGTGGAAGAGGGCCGTTACCTGGGGAGCGTGTGCGACGTGGATCTCGATCCAGAGACGGGCCGCATTAACGCCCTGATCGTAGACGAAGGGCGGCCCTTTAGCCTTTTCTGGGGCTCGAGGCACAGTGACGTGGAAATCCCGTGGCGGGACATCGTATTGGTGGGGATGGACGTCGTGTTGGTGAAAAACAGAACATGGAAACGCTGAGCTTTTTACTGTATAATAAAGTAAATATGTTGCTCTGATCGCGCAGCACTGGGGGTTGAGTACATGCGCTGCCCGTTTTGCTTGCACCCGGACAGCAAGGTCTTGGATTCGCGGCAGACCGAAGAAGGGGGTTCCATTCGGCGCCGCAGGGAGTGCCCGGCCTGTCACAGGCGCTTTACTACCTATGAACGTGTGGATGAAATGCCGTTTTTGGTCGTGAAAAAGGATGGACGCAGGGAGTCCTTTTCTCGCGCCAAGATCCTCAACGGTATTCTGCGGGCCTGTGAGAAAAGGCCCATTTCTGTGGAGACTATCGAAAACGCGGTAGATGAGATCGAAAGGGAAGTGCGTTCCAGCTTAGATCGGGAGGTCACTTCCACCTATATAGGCGAGCTGGTCATGGACAAGCTGCGCAGAATTGATGATGTGGCTTACGTGCGCTTTGCTTCTGTGTATCGTCAGTTCAAGGATGTGGATAGCTTCATCGAAGAAGTACAGCAGCTGCGTAAAGAGCGATGAATGCCCGCAGGCCCGGTAGGGTTTGCCACTGCCGCGTAGAACATGGAAGGGAAGAGGTGAAGCTGTGAAAGGAAAAGTTCGCGACCGCAAGGACAGTGGGGTGAGCGCCAGAGAAGTAGGGGCCATCCTGCTACTGGGATTTTCCATTTTCTGCCTACTCTCGCTGTATGTAGATACAACAGGTTGGGTGGGTGTTCCTGTGCGGTCTGTTCTGCGCATGTGCTTCGGCGACCTCGCGGTGCTGTTTGCCCTCCTTTTCGCCGTCGCGGCCATCCAGTTGTTCCTGGGGCGAAGGCGTCCTGTTTCCTGGTCGTCCCAGGCGGGACTGCTGCTGCTCATCTTTGCCACAACCCTGACCTTTCATATGCTCTATTACCGCGGGTATCAGTTTCCGCCTAACCTGCGGGAGGAGATCGGCTATGGCCTGAAGGGTGAAGGAGCCGGCGTTCTAGGCGCAGTGCTCTTAACGCTTAGCTACACCGCCTTTGGTATCCACGGCTCGTACGTCTTGGTAGGTACCACTGTTCTGCTGGGAATCATCCTCTTTTTCCGCATATCGTTACTCGATCTGCTGCGTAAGCTTTTGGCTGTAGCCGGGCGGCTGATCAAGAGCTGGTGGCGTGGAGAAGCGAAGGCTGGCAAGCAAAAGGAAAAGAGTAAGGCCAAAAAGCCCAAACGCCGCAGAGAACGGGAACCTGCCCCTGCGGCACCGGAGCCAGCACCAGCTGCTGCTGCCCCTGAAGAGGCCCATGCACCTGAGCCTGTGAGAGCGAAGAAACAGGAAACCAGCAAACGGGAGCCAGAACGGGAGAAGCCCGCAGAAGAGCTGGTGCTCAACCTGCCTGCCCAAAGCGGGCAGGGTATCTACCGGATGCCGCCCACCAGCATCCTGCGCAAAGGCGGAAGCAAATCCAGGCGCAACTCTGGTCTGCAGCAGGATCTCTTAGAAGAGACCTTAGCCAACTTCGGCATCGAAGCAAAAGTGGTCAATGTATCTCAGGGGCCTGTGGTCACCCGTTATGAACTGCAGCCCGCCCCCGGGATCAAAGTGTCCAAGATCACGTCGTTAGCCGATGATCTGGCCTTGGCTTTAGCTGCTGAAGATGTGCGCATCGAAGCTCCTGTGCCCGGCAAGCCCGTGGTGGGTATTGAGGTTCCCAACAAAGAAACGGAGCCGGTACTGCTCAGGGATGTGCTGGAGAGCCCTGAGTTTGCCCAACACCCTTCGCCGGTGGCGCTGGCATTGGGTAAGGATATCGCCGGCCAGCCTGTGGTGGCTGATCTGAAGAAATGGCTGCATGTGCTCATTGCCGGCGCCACTGGTTCTGGCAAGAGCGTGTGCCTCAACTGCATCATTGCCTCTCTGCTCTTCCGCACTACCCCAGATATGGTCAAACTGCTCATGGTGGATCCGAAGCGCGTCGAGCTTTCGGTCTATGACGGCGTCCCGCATCTGATCTGCCCGGTGGTTACGGACCCGAAGAAAGCAGCCATTGCTCTGCGCTGGGCGGTGGGGGAGATGGAGAGGCGCTATGAGCTTTTCGCTGAGGCTGGCGTGCGCAATATCGAGATGTACCACGAATGGTCTCAGGAGCCCGTCGAGGGAGAAGAGCCGCGGGAACACCTGCCCTACATAGTGATCATCGTGGATGAACTGGCTGATTTGATGATGGTGGCCGCCGCGGAGGTGGAGGATGCTATCTGCCGTTTGGCTCAGATGGCCAGGGCCGCGGGTATGTACTTGATCATCGCGACCCAAAGGCCGTCTGTGGACGTGATCACTGGTTTGATCAAGGC
>ERZ773359.3896-NODE-3896-length-16416-cov-7.314345_pt1 | contig 16416 bp, 15 predicted proteins | sample MGYA00374955_ERZ773359 | MGnify/ENA primary metagenome ERZ773359 (study PRJEB29098, sample SAMN04486028) | biogas fermenter metagenome | study: EMG produced TPA metagenomics assembly of the Biogas fermentation microbial communities from Germany - Plant 4 DNA1... | reverse complement strand
TGTGGCCGGATTTAAGCAAAGCACTAATAGTAACATTAATGTTTGTCGGGGCTTGCGCCGGCTCAACCAGCGGTAGTATGAAAGTGGTGCGCATTTATTTGGTGTTAAAATATATCCAGCGTGAGATTGGCCGTTTGGTCCACCCCAGAGCCATCAAGGCAATTAAAATTAACAATGTGGCGATACAAGAAAATGTTTTATCCAATGTTGTAAGTTTTTTTATGTTGTATATTTTAATCTTTGTCATTGCTTCCCTAATACTTTTAACGCAAAACTTGGACTTAATTTCAGCCGTAACGGCGGCTGCTACGTCTATAGGCAATGTTGGGCCCGGCTTAGGTTTGGTGGGCCCCAGCAATACTTATACCGCTTTAACTAATTTAGCTAAATTGTTACTATCATTTTTAATGATTCTGGGCCGTCTGGAGATTTATACTGTACTTTCTTTACTGTTCCCACAAACTTGGAGAACTTAAAGAAAAAACGAAGCGTCTTGCTTGAAATAAGCTGATTTTTCGGTTATAATAACTTAGCACGCGCCTGTAGCTCAGGGGATAGAGCAACGGATTCCTAATCCGTGTGTCGTAGGTTCGATTCCTACCAGGCGCACCACAGTGAATTAAGCACCGTAGATTGCTGCGGTGTTTTTTCTTTTAATTAGCTAAAAAGGCCAAAAGCGTAATGCTCTGGCCTTTTTGTGTGTTACCGTTGTGGCTAAAGTTTTCTATGTGAAACTGATGATATCTACAATTTGGCGCGTGTCAATTTTATGGGGTCCCTCCAAGGTTTGTAAAGTTAAGGTGCCTGAATGGGGGTTGATTTTTTTTACAATTCCTGTATTTAAGCGCCACTGATTTTTCCCGGAACGGCAGGTAATCTGTAAAACAACACCGTGCTGGAGTGAGAGTTCCAGTAAGCGTTGAAATTCCTGCCGGTTTTTAACATGTTCAATGGGGTTAGGGTCAGCCGGTTGCTTAAAAGTCAGCCGGCGGTATTCGGGTAAAACCATGTGGGTTGAGGGAAAGCGAGCTTTTTGCATTTGAACCTCCTGCAAAAATGAAATGAACTATGCAAACTTTGTTTGGTAGTTATTATTATCATAGCGAACATACGTTCGTTTTGCAAGGGGAAGAAAGATGACTATTTTCTAAGCAGGCAACAGCAGCAATTAGTGTTAAAGTCAGGCGTATTTTCCCAAGGGGCAAAAAGTTTGTGATTTTTAAAGATCTTTTAAAAAGTTGTTAAGGTTGTTTAATAATTTGTGGGTTGAAACCGATATAGGCAATTTGCTGTTTATAGTTATGGCTTTTATAATGGTTGACATAAATTAAACATAGAAAGCGAGGTACATAGCTTGAGGAAGAGCTATATCGGGATTCTCACAATTGTTTTGATCTTGCTGCTTACCGGACAAGCTATGGCAGCAACGCATGTAGTGTCACCTGGAGAGACTTTATGGTTGATAGCACAAAAATACGGTACTACGGTAGAAGTATTGGCGCAAATGAATAATTTGGCCGATGTTAATTATATTGAAGCGGGACAAAGTCTGAAGGTGCCGGAGGTGCATATTGTTGCGCCTGGCGAAACTTTGTGGAAGATAGCCCAAAAGTACGGGGTAACCGTACAGGCTTTAGCTACAGCCAATAAGTTAGCTAATGTGGATTTAATTGAAGTGGGACAAAAATTAACTATACCGAACACAACACCACCTGCCACTGTTTCTCGGTCTGGAAGCCGGACAGTATCGTCGTCTGAATTAGACCTTTTGGCCCGGCTGGTTCACGCCGAGGCGGGAGGAGAACCTTATCTGGGGCAGGTAGCCGTTGCTGCCACTGTGCTCAATCGGGTAGACAGTCCCAAATACCCCAACAGTATCACAGCAGTAATTTACCAGGTAACAAACGGGTATTACCAGTACAGCCCGGTGCTGGATGGGCGCATTAACCTGCCTGCTTCAGAAAGCGCGTACCGGGCGGCTCTAGAAGCAATTAACGGTGTTGATCCCACCAATGGAGCAACAGGTTTCTATAATCCAAGTAAAACAGCAAATCAATGGGTTCGTTCTCAACCTGTAGCCACCGTCATTGGCAACCATGTTTTCTTCTATTAAAAGCGGGCAGAAAAAAATAAGATCCGAAGCGTTTGCTTCGGATCTTATTTTTTTCTGGGAATAAGTGAGCTTTTAGTTGCAAATTAAGAGCCCAACATTGTTGAGCTTTGTTTTTTTCTCTGGTGTGCCCGCAGGGAGTCGAACCCCGACTTCAGGCTCCGGAGGCCTGCGTGATATCCTTTTCACCACGGGCACAAATGCATATTACATCATAACAAAGTGTGTCAGAAAAGTCAATGTCAAATGCAGGAAGCGGCTAGAAAAAACAGGCGGCAGTCAAGTTTTTTCTGGGTAATAATGGGATATACTACAAAGAAACTAAATTTATTCTTTGAGGCGGCTAGATGCAAAGGGCAAAAATTTTAATCATCCTGCGTCCAGCGGAAGGCGGCATCGTTAAACACGTTAATACTATAATCAAAAATCTTTCAGGAAAATTTGCTTTTACGGTAGCATGTCCCCAAGAAGAGGCAAAATTTTACCGTCATTTGCCGTGTCAAATTATTGAAGTGCCAATTAGCGGCACATTTAACTTATGGCATGACTTGCAAGCTTTATCCTGCTTGCGGCGGGCTGTAGACGGCGGGTCTTATGCTCTTTTGCATGCACATGGATTTAAAGCTGGATTTGTGGCAAGGCTTTTGTCCGGCTTTACCGGTATTCCTTGTCTGGTAACAATCCATAGTGAATTTGCCCATGCCAAAGCCAGCCGGATGGCATCAATCTACATCCTGGCAGAACAGTGGTTAGCCCGGCGAACAAAAAAATACATTACTGTTTCTGAGTGGCTGAAACAAGATTTAATGCAGAAATATAAAGTGCAAAAAGAGCAAGTGTGTGTAATTTCCAACGGAATTGAGCTAAAAGAGTTTGCTGCTGCCCAAAAACCACCATCTTTTTGGATACCACAAAATTATTATGTAGGTACCGTGGCCAGACTTGCTCCCCAAAAGGGCGTGGATATTTTTCTGCAGGCAGCAGCGGCTTTGTTGCCGTTTTTTCCCCAAACTTATTTTGTCATTGCCGGAGAGGGGCCCCTCCGAAGGGAGCTGGAAAAATTGGCGCAGGATTTAGGGATAAAAGAGCGTGTTATTTTTTTAGGGAAATACCATGAGATTCCCGCTTTACTCAAATGTTTAGATGTGTTTGTCCTGGCTTCCCGTAGTGAAGCCCAGGGTATTGCCGCTTTGGAGGCCATGGCGGCCGGGTGCCCGGTAATCGCCAGCAATGTGGGTGGTTTAAAGGAAATTATTAAGGATAAACAAAACGGTTTACTTTTTCCAGCAGAAAATGCAAAAGCTTTAGCAGCAGCAATTTATCATTTGCTAAAGAATCCAAAAGAAGCGAAACGCTTGGCAAAACAAGCCCAAATTGATGTACAAAAATACAGTATCGAACGCCAGGTTTTACAGATGCAAAAGCTTTATGAAAAGATGCTGGAAGGCGGGAAGGTTAAGTGAAAGAAAAACTGCTTTGCTTAAGCTTAATCATCTTGCTTTTTTTGTTTTTTCCCAGCAAAGCGACGGCAGCGGGGAAAGTTATTGTCTTGTCGCTGGGCCGGGTGGATTTAGAACAGCTGAGAGCGGCGGAAAATATCTCCCCCTGGCTGGAACAGGGAGCTGCGGCCTTACTTAATACCGGGACCGCTTCCAGTTCCATTGGCCGCCATCTTTATGTGACCATGGGGGCAGGTTCTCGTGCATTGGGTACCGACAGCGGCCGCCTGGCATTTATGCGGGATGAAGAATTTAACGGCAGTGTGGCGGCACAAGTTTTTGTACGCCGCCAGGGAAGGCAACCGCAAGGGGAAATTATTCATCTTGGCATGGCGGAAATTATACGTGCCAATGAGAGCCTACAACATCCTGTTCGTCCCGGTCTTTTGGGCAGTACATTGCATGCTTACGGCAAGAAAACTGCGTTTATCGGCAATGCTGACGGTAAAACGGTAAATCGTGAGGCAGCTCTTTTGCTGGTGGATGAGTGGGGACAGATAGATTACGGCATTGTCAATGCGGAAATCCTGCGGGAAGATGACATGTTCCCTTATGGTTTACGTATGGATAAAGAAAAAGTTTGGTCAGCCTTTTTGCATGTATATGAGCGTGCTGATGTTATTCTCATTGACTGGGGAGATACTACTCGTTTTAATGAATACCGCCCTTTAATGCTGGAAGAAAGAGCAAAACAGGTTGAAGGGCAAATTTTTCGTGATCTTTCCTGGTTTTTGGCTAAAATTCATGCCAAGATGGATGCCGCCGATGTACTTCTTGTCCTTGCCGGTATACCGGTAACCGGTGCTACAGGTGCACAAAATTTAGGCTTTCTTTTGCTTTTAGGCCCATCCGTGGAACCGGGCACTTTACTGACTTCGCCCACCACCAGGCGTCCCGGCTTGGCGGCGGTGATCGATCTGGCTCCCTTTATTTTGCAGAAGCTGGAAGTGAAAGTTCCGGGGGAAATGCTCGGCCGTGCCTTGAAACCGGCAGGCCCGGGTAGAATTGCAGATTTGCTTGCCATGCGCAAATCAATAGATCGTATTTATCGTCTACGTCCTCCACTTCTAAAAACTTATGTGCTTGTGCAAATTATTTTTGTGCTGGGGGCGTTAGTTAATTTGTTCCTCCGGCTTATTCCTGGCCGCTATATTAATAGTTTATTGTTGGGTTTACTGACTGTCCCGCTTTTACTTTTGTATTTGCCCCTGGACCGTTTTGCGCTGCCCTTGGCCATGGTTTTAACCGTTATTTCCGCCGTCATCTTGGTAATTATTTTACAAGTTTTCTGCAAGCATATAATTGCCCGTTTTGCCGCCATTGCCGTTGCCACATCTGTCTCCTTGGTGATAGATGTACTGCGCGATGCGCGGCTGATGAAAGTATCGGTTTTAGGTTATGACCCCATTTCCGGTGCCCGTTACTACGGTTTGGGAAATGAATACATGGGGGTTTTAGTAGGATCGGCAATTCTAGGGGTCGTGGCGCTTTTTACCCTTTGGCCCCGCTTCCGTAAACAGTTATTGGCGGTAACGATGATTTACTTTTTAGGTATAATTTATTTGCTGTTTTCACCGCACAACGGCACAAATTTTGGCGGTACCCTTACGGCCATTGTGGCTTTTGGGATGACTTTAGCTGTTCTTTTACACATTAAGCCCAAAGGGAAAACTTTGCTGTTGTTGATTGCAGGGCTTTCTCTTTTGGCCTTTGTGGCTTTGCAGCTTAACTTGCAATTGCCGGAAAATGAGCAGTCCCATTTGGGCCGTACCATCACTCTTTTGCAAAACCACGGTTGGAAGGCTTTACAGGATATTATCTGGCGTAAAGGCGCCATGAATTTAAGGCTGCTGCGCTATTCACAATGGAGTCGTGTGCTTTTGGCTTTTCTTGGCGTTTTGGCCGTTTTGTTTTGCCGTCCGCAAGGTGTCATACGCAAGCTCCGGGAAAAATACCCGGCCATTGCTGCCGGATTCCTGGGCATCATTGCCGGTAGCATTGCCGCTTTATGTTTTAATGATTCCGGTGTGGTGGCTGCCGCTACGACACTTTTATATGCCGGTGTGCCGATGATTATTTTAGTTGCGCAGATTATGCGGGAAGCTGAAGCTCCGGCTGAAGCCAATACATAAATAATGGCAGGGATTTTTCATAAAATAATGGCGCCGGCAGGATTATAAAGTTAAGGTGTGAAATAAATTAATGATCCGGCTGTTGGAAAAAAGTACATGCTGGCGAAGGAGGAACAAATTTGACTACATACCACCATCAACGTTTAAAAAACGGTATCAATGTCTACCTTCATCCCACAAAAAAATTTAAAACCATTTTAGTGCAACTTATTTTTCACCGTCGTCTTGATGCAGATAAAGTTACCTCAAGCTCACTTTTGCCTTCCGTCCTCCAGCGGGGCAGTGTCAATTATCCTACCAGACAGAAACTGGCCAAACGGTTGGAGGAACTCTATGGTACTGAGCTAATGGCTGATGTGGTCAAAAAGGGAGAAAGACAATTAATTGTTTATACACTGGATTTAGTGCATGACCAGTTTATCCCCGGTGAAAACAAGCTATTGCAAAAAGGCCTGGAGATTTTAAATGAAATTGTTACTAAACCTTTAGTTGAAAATAACGCTTTTAAAGCTGATTACGTCAGGCAGGAAAAAGAACAGCATGAAAAGGTGATCAGAGGTTTAATTAATGATAAAATAGCTTATTCCATCGAACGTTGCCTGCAGGAAATGTGTGCAGATGAACCTTTTAGCGTCTTTAAATACGGTACCAGTGAGCAACTGGCAAAAATTGATGAGAAATCATTATATCAATTTTATTGCCAGTTCCTAAAAGAAAGCCCTACGGACTTGTATCTCATTGGCGACTTGGATGTGGAGCGGACCATGTCACTGGTAGAGGAAATTTTTCACTATCCCAGGGGACAGGAAGTAGAAATACCGCCCACGCTGGTGGAAAAGGAGCCGGAAAAAGTTCGTTATGTTAAAGATGAGTTGGAGGTAAACCAGGGCAAATTGGTTCTCGGTTTTCGCACCGGTCTTAGTTATAAAGATAAAGATTACTTGGCACTTTTAATGTATAACGGTATTTTAGGCGGGTTTCCCCACTCGAAACTCTTTCAAAATGTGCGCGAGAAAGCCAGCCTGGCCTACTATGCCTATTCACGTCTGGAAAAACATAAAGGCTTGATGGTAGTTTCTGCAGGCATTGAAGTAACAAATTATGACCGGACTTTAGAAATTATTCATAAGCAGATTGAAGACATGGCAAAGGGAGAATTTAGCGAGGAAGTGTTCCAAAACACATATAGTGGCCTGCGCCACCAGTATCTGCTGGAAGAGGATAGTCCGGCCGCCCTTACAAATCGTACCCTTGATGATATCCTGGCAGGGCGGACGTGGACGACGGAGGAACTGTTGGCGGAACTTGCCAAGGTAACACCGGAGGATGTGGTCCGCGTGGCCCAGAATATCCGCCTGGATACGGTTTATTTCTTAACCAGAAAGGGGGGCGCGTAAGATGACACACGTATTAGAGCAAAGCCTCTTACAAGAAAAATTGTACCGTCAGCGCATAGAACCAGGTTTGGAAGTTTTTGTTTTACCCAAAAAAGAATATCGAAAAAAATATGCTACTTTTTCCGCCAACTTTGGTTCCATTGATTCACATTTTGTGGTAGAAGGGGAAAATAAAGAAATAGTTGTACCCGATGGAGTAGCACATTTTTTAGAGCATAAGTTATTTGAAGAAGAAACAGGCAATGTTTTTGATAAATTTGCTGTTTTGGGTGCCTCCAGTAACGCCTTTACGAATTTTACCAATACCACATATTTGTTTTCCGCCACGGAAAATTTTGCCGCCTGCTTGGAAGTACTGTTAGATTTTGTGCAAAGTCCTTATTTTACAGAAGAAAGTGTGGAAAAAGAAAAAGGCATTATTGAGCAGGAAATCCGCATGTATGAAGATAATCCGCAATGGAGAATCTTCTTCAACCTATTGGAGGCACTTTACCATAAGCACCCGGTGAAAATAGATATAGCCGGTACCGTGGAAAGTATTAAGCAAATTGATAAAGATATACTTTATAAATGTTATCGTACTTTTTATCACCCCAGTAATATGGTGGTGTTTGTAGTGGGCGATGTGGAGCCGGAACGTGTGATAGAACAGGTGGAAAATAATCTGAAAAAATATCATCACCGGCCTCTGGGAGAAATAAAGCGCATTTTCCCCACCGAGCCGCCGGAAATTGTCCGGGAATATGTAGAGCAGACTTTAGTTGTCTCGGAACCGCTTTTAAACCTTGGCTTTAAAGAAATAGATGTGGGTTATGACGGGTTGCCTTTATTTAAGCGGGAAATTGCCACTTCGTTGATGCTAGAAGCAGTTTTCGGTTCCAGTTCACAGTTGTACAATGAACTTTATGAAGAAGGGCTCATTGATGATGAATTTGATGCCGGTTACGTGGCAGAAGTGGGCTATGGCCATACAGTTATTGGTGGGGAAACTGCCGATCCGGACAAGTTATATGAGCGTTTGGTGGCAGGGATAAAACGTGCTCAAGAGCAGGGTATTGATGAGCAAACTTTTGAACACCATAAACGAAAAATGATGGGCGAATTTCTCAAAAGTTTTAATTCCCTGGAGTTTATTGCCAATAACTTCCCTGCATATCATTTTAAGCATATTAACTTTTTTGACTATCTACAGGTGCTGCAGGAACTGAAGTTGGAAGAAATTAATGCCCGTTTACACGAACACTTGGATTTTAAGCGGATGGCATGCTCTGTGATTCTGCCGCAAAAATAACGGTTTGGCCGGACTTTGTCCGGCCTTTTCCGCCAGGCGGCAGGAATTTTAAGGTTATTGTGGAATTAGATTTCATGACTTAAGAAAAATTATTGTTTTAGCGCGAGATAGTGGCCAAAAGTGATAAGTTGGAGCCGCCTTACTTATCACTTCTGCGGTCCGGAAAAGATTTTCCGGCTACTTTGCCCAAAAAGTAAATTAAAGCTTTAAAAGTCTTGTGATCGGGGAAAGCTACTTTTCGTAAAGGAGGCGGCTTATGAAGTACAACGGAACTGAAACTTGGGTATCTGTTTTCCAGGCTGCGACTGAGGAAGAAGCAAATATGATTAAGGGAATTTTGGAAACGGCAAAAATTCCGGCATTATTAGACCGGAACACAAGTGAAGCTTTTGATTTATCTGACGGTATCTTTGGTGAGATTGTTGTCAGGGTACCGAAAAAATTAGCAGCGAAAGCAGCACAGTTGCTGCAAATAAATCAATGGGAATAAGTATGCACACAATTTCCCAGAACGGATGAAACCGGAGGAAAAGTTTTGCATGCAGCCAAAAAAATCCTTAGAGGTGCTTTGTGATTTTGATGGCACCATCATCAATGATGATATCGGGTTTCAAATTATGCAGACCTTTGCCGGAGAAGGATGGTGGGAAATCGAAGAAGCCTACCAACGTGGGGAAAAAGGTTCCCGGGAAGCAATGACGGAAATTTTTCAACTTATTTCTGTCAGTGAAAAAGAACTGCAGCAATTTGTGGATGATAATTTTTTTCTTGATCCCTATTTTCCTGCCTTCCTTGCTTTTTGTCGCAGGCATGAAATAAAAGTTACCGTTGTTTCAGACGGATTTGACTGGTATATTGAGCGGATATTTGCTAAATACAATATCAACCTGCCCTATGTTGCCAATAAGTTGCAAGTGGTAAAGGGAAGGTTGCAAGCCGCTTTCCCCTATCAAAGCAGTACATGTGGTAAGTGTGGCAACTGTAAGCTGGAGTTTGCCAATAAAGTTAAACAAAAAGGCAACTCCCTTATTTATATTGGCGATGGCTACTCTGATAGATGTATTAGTAAAATAGCCGATTTTCTTTTTGCTAAAAGCTATCTAGCCGAGTTTTGCCAAAGTCATGGTTTGCATTTTTATGCCTTTACTACTTTTGCCGATATTTTGGCCGAGCTAAACTCATTAATCAAGGAGGAGGGAAAATTTTGAAAATCGCAAACAATGTCCTTGAGCTTATCGGGCAAACGCCAATGGTGCGTTTAAATAAGCTTGTTAATGCCGAAATGGCAGAAATTGTCTTGAAGTTGGAGTCATTTAACCCGGGAGGCAGTGTGAAGGATCGTATTGCCATGAACATGATTATCGAGGCAGAAAAGGCCGGTAAACTCAAGCCGGGTGCCACGATTATTGAGCCCACCAGCGGTAATACAGGTATTGGCTTGGCTATGCTGGCAGCCGCCCGCGGTTATCGCTTGCTTTTAGTTATGCCTGATACCATGTCCGTGGAACGCCGCAGCCTCCTAAAAGCGTATGGTGCTGAATTTGTCCTTACTCCCGGATATTTAGGGATGCAAGGGGCGGTAGATGAGGTAGAGCGGATTCTTAAGGAAAATCCAGATTATTTTTTGCCCCAACAGTTTTCCAACCCGGCAAATCCTGAGATTCACAGAAAAACGACAGCCCAGGAAATTTTAGCACAGACTGACGGGAAGCTGGATGCTTTCGTGGCCGGCGTAGGTACAGGTGGAACTTTAACAGGTGTCGGGGAAGTGCTTAAAGAAAAATTGCCTCACGTAAAAATTTATGCTGTGGAACCTGCTTCTTCCGCCGTACTTTCCGGGAAAAAACCCGGTCCCCATAAAATACAGGGTATTGGTGCCGGTTTTATACCGGATGTGTACAATAGTAAAATTGTTGATAAAGTTATACCCGTGGGAGACGAAACGGCCATGGAAACTGCTCGCCAATTGGCGGCCAAAGAAGGACTTTTAGTGGGTATTTCCTCTGGAGCCGCCGTGGCCGCTGCTTTGCAAGTAGCGAAAGCTCTTGGTGCAGGCAAACGCGTTGTTGTGATTGCTCCGGATACAGGTGAGCGTTATCTTTCCACAGAGTTGTTCCGGATTGAATAGCAAAGAGCCGCTTCCGGCGGCTTTTTCTTTGTATCTTGCTTGTGGGCTGAAAGGCGGAAAAACATAGCGTTTTTTCCGAAAAATTGACCCTTTTGTCCTGTGTATGGTATAATCTGTGGGAATTCATAAGGTTTGGCGTTTTTGGTTTAAAGGAGGAATACATGGATGGCAAAGCAGGAGAAAGAATTTGTCAAGGAAATCACACCGCAAAGTGAAGATTATTCGCAATGGTATCTGGATGTAATTTTAAAAGCGCAGTTAATGGATTATGCCCCTGTAAAAGGTTGTATGGTGATTCGCCCCTACGGTTATACGTTGTGGGAAAATATGCAGCAAAGGCTGGATAAACGCATTAAAGAAACCGGACACTTAAATGCCTATTTTCCTTTATTTATTCCTGAGAGCCTGTTACAAAAAGAAGCGGATCATGTGGAAGGCTTTGCTCCGGAAGTTGCCTGGGTTACACACGGCGGTAATGAAAAATTGACGGAAAGGTTAGTAGTGCGTCCCACCTCGGAAACTATTATTTGTGAAATGTATAGCCGCTGGATTCAATCATACCGGGATCTGCCGGTTTTAATTAACCAATGGTGTAATGTGGTGCGGTGGGAAAAAACGACACGGCCCTTTTTACGCACTTCAGAGTTTTTATGGCAGGAAGGTCATACAGCCCACCGCAATGAAGAAGAAGCGGAAGAAGAAACACTGAAAATGCTTGAAGTTTACCGCGATTTTGTGGAAAATGATTTGGCGATTCCGGTGATTGCCGGGAGAAAAACGGAGAAGGAAAAATTTGCCGGCGCCTTGCGCACATATTCCATTGAAGCTTTAATGAGTGACGGTAAAGCGCTGCAGGCAGGTACTTCACACAATTTGGGTGAACATTTCGCCAGGGTTTTTGATATTACTTACCTGGATAAAGACGGGGAATTAAAATATGTGTGGCAAACTTCCTGGGGTGTTTCTACGCGCTTAATTGGTGCCTTGATTATGGTGCACGGCGATGATCGCGGCTTGGTTTTACCGCCGCTGGTGGCGCCTACACAAGTAATTATCGTACCTATTGCGCCGAAAAAAGCGCAAGCAGAAGTGCTGGCAAAAGCCCAGGAGCTGTATAATGAGTTAAAAGAAGCCGGGGTACGGGTTGAGATGGACGATCGGGAAGAATATTCACCCGGTTGGAAATTTAATGAGTGGGAAATGAAAGGTGTACCCCTGAGACTTGAAATAGGTCCCCGGGATTTGCAAGCGGGAGTTGCTGTACTTGCGCGGCGGGATACCGGCGAAAAAGAAACTGTGGCTCTGGAGGAACTGGCAGAGCGCGTGCCGGCACTGCTGACGGAAATTCAGAAAAATATGTTTGCTAAAGCCAAGCGGTTCATGGAAGAAAACACACACAGAACAGATGATTACGAAGAATTTAAGCAAATTGTTGCGGAAAAAAGAGGTTTTGTCATTTCCTCTTGGTGCGGCAGCGATGCTTGTGAGCAAGCTATTAAAGAAGAAACTAAAGCTACCATCCGCAATATTCCCTTCCATTTACAAGACGAAAAGCCCGGAAATTGCCTGTATTGCGGCAAGGATGGAAAGCATCTTGTCTACTTTGCCCGTTCCTATTAACCCTGAAGTCAGACATTGAGGTGGAATGAATGGAAGAAAAAAAAAGACTGCGCAAAATTGTCAAAGCAAAACGTGAGCAGTTAACTTGGCAGCAAGTTGAAGCATATAGTGAAAAAATCGCCGCACAACTTTTTGCCTTGCCGGAATATCGTGCAGCACAAACCGTAATGTATTTTTTAAGTTTTGGTAAAGAAGTTAAGACCCTGAAAATGGTGCCGGAGACTTTTGCCCATGGCAAACGGGTGGTGGTGCCGAAAACAGTGAGAGAAGGCAGGCAATTATTGGTGGCACAAATTACAAATTTGGCTGCTGATTTAACTCCCGGACCATGGAATATACCGGAACCAAAAGTAGATAAGTTACCCCTCATTGATCCCAAAGAAATAGATTTTGTTGTGACACCGGGACTTGCCTTTGATGAGTACGGTAACCGTTTAGGCTATGGGGCAGGTTATTATGATCGTTTTTTCCCGCGCCTGCGTCCGGGGGTACCGCTGGTTGCCCTGGCCTTTGAGTTGCAGATTCTAGATAAAATCCCTGTGGAGCCTTGGGACAAGCAGGTGGATATGATTATTACGGAAAAACGCGTAATTCGGAGTAAAAAATTATACTGAGATGAAAATAATGGTCATTGCCAGAAAAAACGAATTACAGTACAATATAAAGAGAGAACAAAGTAATAAAATTTCCCTGGAAAAGCTTACTAGGCTTCCCGGGGATTTTTTGTGCCTTTTGCAGGAATAAGCTACCGCGAACACGAATCTATAGTGAGTTAAGCATTATAAATTTAATTTATACTCTGAAACAACTTTTTTGTACAAGATAGGCCAGTAAGCAAAGGAGGTCAGGCATGTGAAAGAGAACCTGGAGAAAAATTATACAGAGGATCCCTTTGACTATGGAGCAGTTGAAGAGGTTTTAGAGCGCTATCAAGACCAAAAAGGTGCGCTGATACCCATTTTGCAGGCGATCCAGGAAGCCTACGGCTATCTACCCCGCGAGGCACTGGAATACACTGCACGACAACTAAGAATTCCCTTGAGTAAAATTTTTGGTGTTGCTACTTTTTATGCCCAATTTCATCTCACACCGCGGGGTAAAAATATTATTCGTGTTTGCCAAGGAACAGCATGCCACGTCCGTGGCGGGGCAAAAATCCTGCAAACATTAAAGGAACAACTTAATTTGGAAGTGGACGGTACCACAGAAGATTTGAAATTTACGCTAGAATCGGTGGCCTGTATCGGTGCTTGCGGCTTGGCTCCTGTAATTATGATTAACGATGATACTTTTGGCCGGCTGACACCAGATAAAATAGCGGAAATTCTTGAAAAGTATTAATGTACGGATTGTAAGGGAGGGTAAACCATGGAGCGAAGACGAATTTTGCTTTGTGCAGGAACCGGTTGTATTTCCTCAGGTTCGCTGGGAGTTAAAGAAGCCCTGCTAAAAGAATTAGAAAAAAGAGGAATTGCCGATCAATATGAGGTTGTTACCTCCGGTTGCCACGGTTTCTGCGAGCAGGGGCCAATTGTCATTGTGCATCCGGAAGATATTTTTTACTGCCGCGTGCAAGCGGAAGATGTTCCGGAATTGGTGGAAGAATATCTGCTCAATAATCGCGTTGTCGAGCGTTTACTTTATAAAGATCCTGTTTCCGGTGAGCATATTAAAAACCACCTGGAAATTGGTTTTTACGCCAAACAGTTGCGTAGAGTGCTACGTAACTGCGGTGTCATTGACCCGGAAAATATTAATGAATATTTAGCTCGTGGCGGTTATGAAGGTTTAAAAAATGCCCTGCAGCTGAGTCAACTTGAAGTGATTGAAGAAGTAAAAAAATCAGGTTTGCGCGGTCGTGGCGGTGCAGGTTTCCCCACCGGTTTGAAATGGGAGTTTACCTATAAAGCCCAGGGAGACAAGAAATATGTAGTTTGTAATGCTGACGAAGGCGACCCGGGTGCTTTTATGGACCGCAGTGTGCTGGAAGGCGACCCGCATGCTGTCATTGAGGGCATGCTCATTGCCGCTTATGCTGTAGGTGCCGACGAAGGCTATGTTTATGTCCGCGCTGAATATCCTTTGGCGGTAAAAAGGTTGCGTTTGGCCATTGAAGCAGCTAACCGGCATGGATTTTTAGGTAAAAATATTTTGGGCACAGATTTTAGCTTCCAACTCAAAATTAAAGAAGGTGCCGGCGCTTTTGTGTGCGGTGAAGAAACAGCCCTTTTAGCCTCCATTGAGGGTGAACGGGGCATGCCGCGTCCACGTCCGCCTTTTCCTGCCAACGCGGGTTTGTGGGGCAAGCCTACTTGCCTGAATAACGTGGAGACTTTTGCCAATATACCGCTTATTTTCCGTCTTGGCGCTGAAGAATATGCTAAAGTTGGCACGGAACGCAGTAAAGGTACGAAAATTTTTGCCCTTACCGGCAAAATTAACAATACAGGTTTAGCGGAAGTACCCATGGGTATTACCATGCGGGAAATTATTTTTGATATTGGCGGCGGCATAAAGGGAGGCAAAAAATTTAAAGCTGTGCAAATAGGCGGTCCCTCCGGCGGATGTTTACCGGAGGAAAAGCTGGATTTACCTGTGGATTATGACTCCTTAACGGCTGCAGGAGCCATGATGGGCTCAGGTGGTTTAGTGGTTATGGATGAAGAAACATGCATGGTGGATTTGGCCAGGTTCTTTTTAACCTTTACGCAAAAAGAATCTTGCGGTAAATGTACTCCCTGCCGTGAAGGCACTAAACGCATGCTGGAAATTTTGGAACGTATTACCCAAGGTAATGGTGAAGACGGCGACCTAGAAATGTTGGAAGATCTAGCCGTTACCATTAAAGATACTGCCCTTTGCGGTTTAGGACAAACTGCCCCTAACCCTGTTTTAAGTACACTGCGTTATTTCCGTGACGAGTATGAAGAGCATATCTATGAGAAAAAATGCCGTGCTGGAGTTTGTACAAATCTGGTCAGCTACTATATTGTGCCGGAGAAATGTGTTGGCTGCACGCTGTGTGCGCGAAATTGTCCCGTTAATGCCATTTCCGGAGAACGGAAATCTCCGCATGAAATTGACCCGTCAGTTTGCATAAAATGCGGTGTTTGTTACGAAAAATGCAAATTTAATGCCATCATCCTAAAATAGAAAAGGAGGGGATGAGATGAGCAAGGTGAAGATCACCATTAACGGCATGCCGCTTGAGGTTGATGCTTCCATGACCATTTTGGAAGCGGCGGAGTCTGCCGGTATTGAGATTCCGACGTTTTGTCATGATCCGGAATTGACAAGGGCCGGTGCTTGCCGCATTTGTGTCGTTGAAGTTGCCGGTGCGCGCAACCTCCCGGCTGCCTGCACCACACCGGTGTCTGAAGGAATGGTGATTGAAACAGAATCCGAGCGCGTGATCAAAGCACGGAGAGTGAATTTGCAGCTAATTTGGGCTAACCATCCCCAGGATTGCTTAACTTGTGAAAAAACAGGATCCTGTAAACTGCAGGATTACAGTTACCGTTATAATGTTACCGGCAGTCCTTATAAAGGGGAAACTAAAGTACATGAGCTGGACGACACCAATCCGTTTTTCTTCCGTGATTTGAATAAATGCATTTATTGTGGCAAGTGTGTACGCAAATGCTATGAAGTGAATGGTGCCGGTGCCGTTGAGTTTATGTATCGCGGCTTTAACACCAAGGTAACTACCGCCTTTGATGTTCCCCTGGAGGAATCTTCCTGTGTTATGTGTGGGATGTGTGTTGATGTTTGTCCTGTAGGGGCGTTGACGCCCAAACAAGGCTTACACAACAATCGTCCGTGGGAAGTGAAAAAAGTCCTTACCACATGTCCCTATTGTGGTTGCGGCTGCACTTATTATTTGCACGTAAGAAATGATAAGATTGTGGGCATTACTCCGAATTTTAAAGGGCCGATGAAGGGACACATGTGTGTGAAAGGACGTTTTGGCTGGGATTTTGTAGACAGTCCCGACCGCTTAAAAACTCCTTTAATTAAAAAGAATGGTGAATTTGTCGAAGCCACTTGGGAAGAAGCCCTTGACCTTGTGGCCGCCAAATTTAAGGAGGTGAGGGCACAATACGGTGCCGATGCCATAGCCGGTTTGTCTTCAGCACGCGCCACCAATGAAGAGAACTATCTCTTCCAGAAATTACTGCGCAGCTTGGGGACAAATAATGTGGACCATTGTGCCCGTTTGTGACACTCTCCCACTGTGGC
>ERZ773359.3891-NODE-3891-length-16421-cov-7.507149_pt1 | contig 16421 bp, 12 predicted proteins | sample MGYA00374955_ERZ773359 | MGnify/ENA primary metagenome ERZ773359 (study PRJEB29098, sample SAMN04486028) | biogas fermenter metagenome | study: EMG produced TPA metagenomics assembly of the Biogas fermentation microbial communities from Germany - Plant 4 DNA1... | reverse complement strand
CATATGGGGCTATTCTTTTTTGTATTTTTTCCTACAATTATTTTACACTAACATATTTTATCACATTTTCTTAATATAATTTATAGATACTATTCTTCTTGACAAGGAAATTCTATAAATATATGATAAATTTAGATGTTCTAAATATTTCTTAGGAGGGATAGCATGGATAAAGAATTGAAAGGTAAAGAATTACAGGAATCATTGACCTATAAATGGAGAAATGCTTGGAAAGTACTAGATAAAAATGAAAGAGAAAAAGTATTTCAACTAAATGAAGAATATAAAGAATTTTTGGACAAGGGCAAAACTGAAAGGGAATCAGCCAAAGAAATCATAAGAATAGCTAAGGAAAAAGGGTACATATCCTTAGATGAAATAATAGAAAAGAAAGTCAAGCCAACTCCTGGAATGAAAATTTATGCAAATAACAAGGACAAGGCTGTAACACTTTTCGTACTTGGCCAGGAAAAGCTTGAAAAGGGAATGAATATAGTAGGCTCTCACTTAGATGCCCCAAGACTAGACTTAAAACAATTCCCTCTATATGAAGAAGAAGGTCTTGCAATGCTTAAGACTCACTATTATGGTGGAGTTAAGAAATATCAATGGGTTACATTGCCATTGGCACTACACGGCGTAGTAATAAATAAAAATGGAGAAAAAATAGATGTAGTCATAGGAGAAGATGAAAATGACCCAGTATTCTTCATAACAGATCTGTTGCCACATCTGGCAAAGGACCAAATGGCAAAGACTATGGCGGAAGGCATTACAGGTGAAGGATTAAATGTATTAATAGGAAGCATTCCTTACAATGATGATGAAATAACAGGAAAAGTAAAGCTAAATGTACTTAAGATATTAAACGAAAAATATGGCATTACTGAAGAGGACTTTACGACTGCAGAATTTGAAGTAGTTCCAGCAGGCAAATCAAGAGACGTAGGCATAGACAGAAGCATGGTTGGTGGATATGGCCAAGACGACAGGGTTTGTGCTTTCACTTCATTAAAGGCTATATTGGATGTTGAGTTGCCAAATAAAACAGCCGTTGCATTATTTGTAGATAAAGAGGAAATAGGAAGCGTTGGAAATACAAGTATGGAATCTAAATTCTTCGAAAATGTAGTTTCAGAGCTTGTAAATCTAACAGAAGAAAACTATTCAGAGCTAATAGTAAAAAGAGCAATGTCAAATTCTCAAGTATTATCAGCGGATACTTTAGGAGGATTTGACCCCAACTATCCAGAAGTTCTAGACAAGAAAAATTCCCCATACATAGGCAAAGGCCTTGTAATGGTTAAATACACAGGCTCCAGAGGAAAGGGTGGCTCAAATGATGCCAACTCCGAATATATAGCTAAAATAAGAAAGATATTCAACGACAACAATGTAGTATGGCAAATGGGAGAACTAGGAAAGGTAGACCAAGGCGGTGGAGGAACTATCGCTTATATACTTGCAAACTACGGAATGGATGTAGTAGACTGTGGTGTTTGCTTATTAAGTGTACATGCACCTTATGAAATTGCAAGTAAGGTAGACGTATACATGGCAATAAAAGGATATAATGCATTCTATATGATGGCTTAGTAGGATAAGGCGGAGCTCTTTCCTGGCTATAAAAATGTAAAAGCTTTGGAAGAGCTCTACTTTAATAATTTATAAAAATCAATATTGCTAAATTGATCTTTAGCTTTTGTATCCCATCTTTTTTCTAAAATTCTTTGCTGTACAGGTACAGGCTAGTCCACCTTTAGCAGTTCCTTTAAGCTCTTTTGGCAATAATTTTTGAGTATTCACAAGTGCGTCAACTACCTCATCAGGAGGAATGTAGCTTTTTATACCTGCAAGTGCCATATCTGAAGCTGCAAATGCATTGGCAACTCCTATAGCATTACGCTTAATACAAGGCACTTCAACAGGACCTGCAATAGGGTCACAGATTAATCCTAATATATTCTTTATTGCCATAGCTGTACTATGTACAATTTGTTCAACATCATCAGTTTTAAGGCTAGTAAGACCTGCAGCTGCAATAGCTGAAGAAGCTCCAACCTCACCTTGGCAACCACCTACAACTCCTGAAAAAGAAACATTTTCTTGAGCCATAATAACTCCAGTTAGTGCACTGGTTAATAATGCATCAATAATCTGATCATCTGTATATCCATAACTTTCTTGTACTGTTATTAAACAACCTGGAACAATACCACATGAACCAGCTGTAGGTGCAGCAACTACCCTTCCCATGGAACCATTTACTTCCATAGTACCTAAGGCATATGCAATAGCTTTTGGAACAATACCTCCACTGAGAGTTTTCCCTTCTTTGTATGCTTTAGCCAACATCTTACCATCCTTACCAGATGTCAATCCATAATTTAAGTGGTTTTCTTCTTCAATTCCTCTTTTACATGCTTTTCTCATTACATCTAAATGTAAGGCCATTTGTTCTCTGATTTGAGATTCTGTTTTTCCCGAGCGATTGATTTCATAATCTATTGCAAGTTCAGCCGTACTTTTCCCAGTTTTTTTTGACATGTCAATAACTTCTTGAAAAGAACTGAAAAGTGGCTTGCTGTTATTTACATGACCATAGGATAATACAGGAGAAACTAATCTATATTTTTTTATACCTTCCAAAGAATTTATATATTTTATAAGTCCTTCATCAGGTCTTCTATCAAAGCTAAACTTTGTAATATATAGTCCATCATTATTTTTACTTACAATGGGAATTTCATCCTGAATTCTCACATAATCCTTTGAAATATCATTATCTGTCCATATAAGAACATGATACTCTGATGGTGATAATGTAATCTCTACACCATCAATTTCTGTAATAATAATGCTTCCTCCTCCAATTGATATACCACGTACAGTACATGTCTCTCCTGAAGACATAATCATATCAATTTGAACTGTATTTGGGTTCAATGAACTATCAGGGAAAAAACCAACATTTACGCTTATTTGTTTATCCTTAGCAATTTCTAATGCATCACAAATATTGTCATCATGCTCCCTAATACCTAGAACTCCACCTATAAGGGCAATATCTGTACAATGGCCAACATAAGTATGTTTTATAGCTTCATGTAACGTTAATCTAATTTCAGTCGGTTCACTTTCTATAATTTGATTTGCCATCAATCCTATTCGTGCCATACCTGCTGTATGTGAACTTGATGGGCCTATCATAATAGGCCCAATGATTTCAAAAATACTTGTGTCCATTATCTTCCTCCTTCATTAGATTATTTAAACATTATTATTTTATAACTAATGCTTAAAAATGAAAGTCGTTAAAGCTATAAGGTATTAATCTAAATTAATATAATCAGTATAAATTTAATATTTACAAAAGGGGAGAGCAAATATTTCAAATTTACAACATATAAACCTCATAGCTTTAACAATCATTAATAAAATATATTTCACAAATGTTTTACAGCTATTCTACTTAATATTAGCATATTCGTGTATAACTGTTGCTGTAAACTTTATTCCATCAATATAATCCTTTATATTAACATTCTCATTTGGAGCATGAATTTGAGAATTATCATCACCTACTCCAAACATAACTGCAGGTATGTTTGTTGTTTGGCATATATCATACATAGATGTTGTTCCACCTAGATTTCTATAAATAACTGGAGGCATGTTGTATACACGTTCAACATTTTGAATTACAGTCTTGGCTAGTAGGCTATCTGGATCAGTCCTATAAGGGTGTTTGCCTGATAAATATACTACCTCAATGTCAGAAAATCCATGTTTATCTAAGTGATTTCTAAGTAATTTTAGTACTTCTTCAGGTGTTTGATTGTATACTAATCTAAAATCAATTTTCACCTTTGCAGATGAAGGAAGCACTGTTTTTCCTCCTTCTCCAGTATAGCCTGATTCTATACCACATATATTACATGTAGGCTCATATAGGAATTTTTCCTTTAGCTTAGTTCCAGTCAAATTATTAATAAAGCTGTTTATCCCTCTGCTTTCTAACATCTTTTCCTCATCATATTCCATATTCTCAAGGAATTTCATATCCTCTGAAGTAGGTGGTTTGACAGAGTCATAAAACCCTTCTATTAATATTTCATCCTTTTCATTTTTTAGAGTATTTAAAGCCCAAACAAGTCTCCATGCAGGATTCGGTACTATAGCAGCATATTGAGAGTGTAAGTCATTATTTGCACCCTTTGCATGTAATTCAACATAACACATTCCTTTTACCCCTAGTGCCACTTGTAGGGGACCGCCTACATTTTTGCTGCCACCTTCCCATACAAGGCCATCAGCTTGAATTTTATCAGGATGCTTTTCTATTAATTCCTTGAGATGTGGACTTCCTACTTCCTCTTCACCCTCAATTAAAAACTTAATATTTATTGGTAATTCACCATAAACCTTCTTATATGCATCTACTGCACAAATCCTTGACAACATGCTTCCTTTGTTGTCTGCAGAACCCCTTGCATACAATTTCCCATCTTTTATTGTTGCCTTAAAAGGCTCAGTATTCCATTCCTCTAGAGGTTCTACCGGTTGCACATCATAGTGATTATAAAATAATATGGTTCTATTTTTATTTTGATTTATTTCACCATAGATTATTGGATATCCTGATGTTTTAATCTCCTCTACATCTGCATCCAAGGATTCTAAAGTTTCTTTGACTAAATCAGCCATTTCCCTCATTCCTACATTTTGAGAAGATATACTGGGCTGATTGCAGAAACTTTTTAATAGTTCAATATACTCTTCTTGATGTTCATCTATATACTGATAAACTTTCTCCATATATTTAACTTCCTTTCTTATTGTTAAGCGAAAATGAACTTATTTTCCATTCCCTTTTCCAATGCTCTTTGATAAACAACTGTAGCAACTGCTATATCCATACAGCCTGTACCTATAGGTAAGCATAGTATTCTTTCAGAATCTGATTCTTTTCCAGGCTTTTTACCACAGGCAATTTCTCCTATAGTAGCATATATGTCATCTTCTGATAATTTACCTTTAGCATGTAATTCTGCTAAGGCTCCTCTATGCATACACTGACCAATATGGTCTACTATTAATTTATCTGCGTTTAAGATGAATTCATCTTCACATTCCTGATATGAACCCATTGGAAGCAGTACCATTCCTGGCTTTATCCATTCATCCTTAATGAACTTGTCCTTAGATTGAGTAAAACATACTACTGCATCGCCTTTTGCAGCTTCCTCAGGTTTATCGCATACAATGATATCTCCTTTTACATAATCCTTCATATCTTCTACAAATTTTATGCTGGCTTCCTTATTAATATCATATACTCTTAGTTCTTCTATATCGAACACCTCAGCCATAGCCATAGTTTGTGTACGACCTTGCATTCCAGCTCCGAACAATCCTAGCTTTATGTTTTTACCCTTATGCAAATACTTCATGCAAACAGCTGCCTGAGCGCCTGTCCTCAAGTTAGTAATATGTGCTCCATCCATTGCAGCTTTAAAGTACCCTACCTTTGGATCAATCAGCAATATCATTGAAGTAACGTAAGGTAATCCAAGCTTTTTCCTTTCTCCTAAAAATCCTCCTGCCCATTTTATTCCTGCTGAATCCAGCCAACCTACATATGCTGGCATAGCATTCATAAATCCATTATATGCTGGATATGAAGCAGTTTCACCTAAATCCAAATTTACTTTTGTTGGATTTATAACTGTACCCTCTCCTAAACCTTGAAAAGTTTTATCAACTATTTCTACAACATCCTTCATAGTTATAAGGCTCTTTACATCATCTTGGCTTAACAATAATGTTTCAAATTTTAAATCACTTGACATTTAAATATCCTCCTTTTATTCTTTTTCATCATTAATGATGAATTAATTATCACAAAGTTTATTTTTCTACATATAATCTGACAATTTCTCTTAAGATTTCTGTTGTCTTCTCCATTGATTGTATAGGTACATATTCATATCTTGAATGAGAATTGTCTCCTCCTGTACATATATTAGGACATGGTAGTCCCATATAGGAAAGCCTGGCACCATCAGTACCACCTCTTACAGCTATGACATCAGGTTTCACCCCAACATTCTCCATAGCCTCTAGTGCAGTTTCAACAATATGCATATGAGGAAGTATTTTTTCTTTCATATTATAATAGCTGTCCACTATTTCTAACTCTATTGTTCCATCTCCATATTTTTCATTCAAGTAATCTGCAATCTTCTCAAAGCGCTCTTTCCTTGAGTTAAATATATCCTTATCATGGTCTCTTATTATATATTTCATATAGCTTAATTCAACACTTCCTGAAAAATCAGTGAGATGACTAAAGCCTTCTCTTAGCTCTGTAAATGCTGGATTTTCAAATACTGGAAGCATATTGTGGAACTCCATTGCTATAAGTATAGAATTTTTTAATTTATTCTTACCAACACCAGGGTGAATGCTTATTCCATTTACCTTCACTTTAGCTGTTGCTGCATTAAAATTCTCATATGAAAATTTACCAAGATATCCATTGTCCACTGTATATGCAAAGTCAGCTCCAAATCCCTCTACATCAAAATAGTCAGCTCCCTTTCCCACCTCTTCATCTGGTGTAAAAGCAATTTTTATGGTTCCATGCTTAACCTCAGGATTTTCTATAAAATACTCTGCCATAGTAATTATCTCTGCTATACCTGCCTTGTCATCTGCTCCAAGTAATGTGTTCCCATCAGTGACAATTATGTCTTGTCCTATATATTCCTTTAGCTTCGGAAATTGTATAGGACTTAGCTTAATATTATTTTCTTCATTTAAAATAATTTCTTTACCATCATAATTCTCAACTATTCTTGGTTTTATATCCTTTCCAGTTACATCAGGGGTAGTATCCATATGAGCAATAAAGCCAATGACAGGTAAATTTGGATTATCTACATTAGATGGAATAGTTCCATAAACATATCCATATTCATCCATATGAGCGTCATAGATACCTAATTCCTTCATTTCTTTAACAAGGTATTTTGCTAAATTCTTTTGTTTTTCAGTGCTAGGGAAATTATCAACATCATGGGCAGATTGAGTATCTATGGATATATAACGTAGAAATCTTTCAGCTATTTTTTTCATATCAATTCTCCCTTTTTTAAAATAATGTACATGCTACAAAATGTTCTCCACTTACTTTTTTTAGTGCTATATTTCCAGCAATACATTCTTTTTTACTTACGGGGCATCTCGTATAAAATCTGCATCCAGGTTTAGGATTTATAGGACTTGTAACCTCGCCTTTAATTATGTTTTTTAAGCTGTTATTGCTGTTTAGTTTAGGTATAGGTATAGCATCCAATAAAGCCTTTGTATATGGATGTAGAGGATTGTTAAATAATTCATCCGATGGTGCTTTTTCAACAACCTGTCCCAAATACATAACTGCGATTTCGTTGCTTATATGTTTTACTACACTTAAATCGTGGGTTATAAACATATACGTCAGTCCAATTTCATCCTGTAAATCCATCATAAGATTCAATATTTGTGCTTGTATCGATACATCCAAAGCTGAAACCGGTTCATCACATACTATGAATTCAGGTTCAAGTGCTAATGCTCTTGCTATACCTATTCTTTGTCTTCTTCCTCCATCTAATTCATGAGGATAAGCATTGACAAATCTTTCTGCAAGACCAACTACTTCCATTAATTCAAGTACCTTATCGTTTATATCATTTTTATTCTTTATAGTCTTACACACTTTTATAGGTTCTGCTATAATTTCATTTACCGTCATCCTTGGATTTAATGATGAATAAGGGTCTTGAAATATTATTTGCATCTTTTGTCTCATTTTGTTCATTTTATTACTATCATAATTTAGTATATTTTCACCTTCATACAAAATCTCACCACTTGTTGGCTCTAAAAGTCTTAATATAGTTCTACCTAAAGTAGATTTACCACAGCCGGATTCTCCTACTACGCCTAAGGTTTGTCCCCTATTGATTGTCAAATTTACATTATCTACGGCATGTAAATCTCCTTTTGGGGTATTAAAATATTTCTTTAAATCTTTTGTTTCTATCAAAGGTGTACCCATTTACTTCTCCCTCTCATAATTCAAATATTTTACTTATATAAATGACATTTAATCATATGAGTTCCATATTCAACTTCACCAGGTTCTTTAGTTTTGCAGATATCCATACACTTACTACATCTAGGATGAAACTTACATCCCAATGGTAAATTAGTTGGATCTGGCATTAAACCTTTTATAGGGTTTAACCTCTTGCTCGATTTTGTAAGGTCAGGTATTGAACCAAACAATCCTGTTGTGTATGGATGGTGATTTTCAGATTCAAATATATCTTTTGCTGTTCCTCTTTCTATTATTTCACCTGCATACATTACTGCAACCTTATCACATGTCTGTGCTACTACGCCTAAATCATGAGTGATTAGAATCATTGATGTGTTAAGCTTTTCTTTCAGTTGCCTTATTAATGCCAATACTTGAGCTTGAATAGTTACATCCAAAGCAGTTGTAGGTTCATCTGCTAAAAGGAGCTTTGGCTCACAAGCTAAAGCAATGGCTATTACAACTCTTTGCTTCATGCCTCCAGAAAATTGATGAGGATACTCATATTTTCTTTCAGGAGGAAGTCCTACCAGCTGCAATATCTGGTCCACTCTTTCATCCCTTGACTTTTTATCCATATCACTATGGTGTATCAGTAGAACCTCTTCTATTTGCTCTCCTACTCTCATAATAGGGTTGAGACTAGTCATTGGATCCTGAAATATCATAGAAACAGTATTTCCTCTTAATAACCTCATGTCGGCATCAGTAGCGTTTGTTATATCTATATTATCTAGCTTTATACTACCATCTTCTATTAGCCCAATTTTTTCAGGCAACAGCTTTAAGATACTTAAAGCTGTTGTCGTCTTCCCTGCACCAGTTTCACCAACAAGTCCTAAAGCTTCGCCTGCATTTAATGTCAAGTTAAGGCCATTAACTGCATGAACAATATTTTCATCAGTTTTATAGACAACTTTCAAATCTTTTATTTCTAATAACTTCTCTGGCATATTTATACTCCTATCCATAATTTTTACATTAATTTTTTAATTTTGGATCTAATGCATCCCTCAAGCCATCTCCTATTAGATTCAACGCTAATACAGCTATCATAATTGCTACACCCGGAATGACGGCAAGATATGGATAATATCTCATTTGAGTTTTTACATCTGATAGCATTGAACCCCATTCAGGAGTAGGAGGCTGCACCCCTAATCCAATAAAACTTAAAGCAGCAATATTTAATATAGTTGACGCCATATTTAATGTTGCTTGTACTATTATAGGGCCAATTGCATTTGGTATAATATGTTTAATAATTATTCTACTGCTCTTTGTACCACAAGCCTTAGCAGCTTCTATAAACTCTTGGTCTTTAACAGATATAATAGATGACCTGACTACTCTAGCTAACCTTGGTATTTGAGAAATACTTAATGCTATTAACAAATTATGCATCCCAGATCCCAAGGCTGCAACTATAGATATTGCAAGAAGCATAGATGGTATTGCTAAAAATATGTCCATTATTCTCATCAATATGTCATCTATCTTGCCTCCATAATATCCAGCAATTGATCCTATTAAGGTACCAAATATTAGTGATGTTAACACAGTTGCCAAACCAACAGACAGAGACACTCTTGCACCAAAAATTATTCTTGCAAATATATCTCTTCCAAATTGGTCTGTGCCGAATATATGGTCCTTATGTGGCATCATCAGTCTATTTTTCATATTTTGAGTAATCGCATCTTCTTCATAATTAGCAATCAAATCTGCAGACAAAGAAATTATTATTAGCAAAAGGAACACTATGGCACCTAAAACTGCCAGCCTATTCTTACTAAACCTAAACAAAATTGAACTCAATTGACTTCTCTTTTTAATTTTTGCTTTTGATTTATTTTCTCCCATCATTTTAACACCCACTATTTCTTTTCATATTGTGCCTTTACCCTTGGATCAATAAAGGCATATAGTATATCAACTATTAAATTGATAATACCAATAACAAATGCAATAAACAGTACAGATCCTAAAACCATTGGTATATCCTTCATTCTTACGGAAGTAACCATTAATGTTCCAAGGCCTGGTATGGCAAACACACTTTCTGTTATTATTGCACCTCCAACTTGTACTCCAAATGTTAATCCTATAACAGTAACTATTGGCAACAATGCATTCTTAAAAGCATGTTTTAACATTACCTTTTTCTGAGTAGCTCCCTTAGCCCTTGCTGTCCTTATATAATCCTGCCTAATTACTTCAAGCATTGAAGACCTAGTCATTCTTATAATAGTCGCCATACAGGAACCTGCAAGGGTTATTGATGGTAAAATAAAGTGCCTCCATGTATCAATACCTGTTGCTGGGAACCAGCCTAATTTCAATGAGAATAGCAATATTAGCATTAATCCAAACCAAAAGCCTGGTAATGAAGTTAGCATCAATGTTAAAACCACACTTACATTGTCTATTATGCTATACTGTTTTACAGCTGATATAATACCTATAGGTATGCCGATAATAACAGATATTGCTATTGCGTAGAAAGTCAATTTTAAAGTTGTTGGAAACCTTGAAAAAAGCTCATCCATGACTGGTAATTTATTCCTATAGGATATTCCAAAATCTCCTTTTAGTGCACCCCCAATATATCTAAAGTATCTTATGAAAAAATTGTCATTAAGACCCATTTCTTCTCTTAAGGCTTCAACATCTTCTTCCGTAGCACTTTCACCAAGCATTAACCTTGCTGGATCTCCAGGAGTAAAATCCATTATTGCAAATATTATGAGGGAAATACCTAACAGAACAGGGATCATCTGTAGTAATCTCTTAAAAATATACTTTAACATACTATCCTCCCTTATCTATTTAATATAGACCTAATTTTTATTTTATTCCCATGAGTAATTATAAACATAGTAGTAATTTGTTGCGCTTGGTTCAACGCCTTTTAAATTCTTATTAGCTACTACTGCGCTCATGTTTGTACATATAGGTACCAATATAGCTTCTTCCCTGACTATTTCGCTAATTTCAGAATAAATTTCCTTTCTTACCTCTTCATCTTTTTCTGCTCTTGCTTCCATTATTAATTCATCTAATTCAGGTATATCACATAACTGGATATTATTTCCTCCACCTTTCATGCTGCTGTGTAATCTTCCATAGACTGCAAAATCAGCATCAGTAACTGGACATACAATATTTACTAGTGAAATTTCATAATCACATTTATCATAAACATCTGATAGGAAAGCTCCTCTCTCCATTATTTCTATTTCTGCATTTATTCCCACTTCCCTTAATTGAGCTTGAATGATTTCAGTAGGTATAGTATATGAAGTTGATTCCAAAGTAGCCATTTTTACTGTAACTCCATCAGGATAGCCTGCTGCTGCTACTAATTCCTTGGCTTTTTCAGGATTATATTCATTTCCTTTAAAGTCCTCTACGTATCCAGTAACACTTGGAGGCATAGGACAATATACAGGAACAGCTGCTCCTTCAAAAGCGCCTTCAATGATAGCCTCTCTATCTATTGCATAGCTTACTGCTTGTCTCAATTTTTTGTTACTAAATATTCCTTCTGCATTATTAAATGATATATGATAATATAAGCCGGCTTCAGTTTCATAGTAATTTAAATCTTCATTGTCTATTAAGCTTTGTTTTGCACTCATAGGAAAGGTTTCAAGTACATCTATTTCACCATTTTCAAGTGCAACTACAGCTGTATTTTGGTCAGTAAATATCTTAAATGTTAAATCCTTAATTGGTGCTTGTCCTCTCCAATAGTCATCAAATCTTTCAAATACAAGTTTTTCACCTGTATTCCACTCAACAAATTTATATGGCCCAGTACCAACTGGATTTCTTGCAAATCCTTCTGGGTCAGCTTCCATAGCTTCCTTGTTTACAATACCCATAGTTATTGTAGCCATACATTTTAATATTGGGGAATAGGGTTGATTCAAAATTAGTTTAACCGTTGTATCGTCTACAACCTCTGCCCTTTCCATAGTATTTGTTACCCTTGAAGTAAAGTGTGAGTTAATTGCTTCATTTATAGAATATACGACATCATCAACAGTCATTGTTTCACCATTATGAAATTTAACGCCTTGTCTGATTTTAAATGTTACTTCCGTACCGTCTTCTGAAACTTCCCAGCTCTCTGCAAGTCCTGGAGCCAATGTTCCATCTGGCTCTAATCTTATTAAAGTATCAAATACCTGGTTCATTACCCTAAAAGAAACTGTGTCATTAGAGCCTTTAGGGTCCAAACTTGTAGGTTCTGCAGCTAAAGCAAATATTAAATCCTCTCTTTTATTACCCTCACTACTTGAGCCATTATTCGTTGAAGTTTCACCATTGCTATTTCCACATCCAACTACTAGAATAGTTAAAATCAACAAATAACATAAAATACTTACAATTCTTTTATTCATTTCTCCCCCTCCATAGAATTATTCAGATTTTAAACAGATAGTAAACTTAAAAATCTATTCTTCTCCTTATCTAAAATAATCACCCCTCTTCCCTAGCATTTTATTCATTTATATTGCAATAACTATGCCAAATAATAATTGTAGGGGCATTATTTTCTTATTATTTTTAAATTTTATTACTTTCTGTATTTTTCAGCTGTAGAGAATAGCATTTCATTTATCAGCTGTTTTATATTTCATAATATCTATAATTAATAAAATCAATTGGATAATTTAATAAACAAAAAAGGGTACTTTTTACCTCACAGGTAAAAAGTACCCTTTAATAATAACTATATTGTAGCCTATTCTAGATCATATTTTTTTATTTTGTTTCTCAATCCTTTTTCACTTATCCCAAGCATTTTTGCAGTATTTTTTCTATGACCTTTATTTTTTTCTAAACTTGCACTTATTACTATTTTTTCTACTTCTTCCAATGTTAATCCCAATAAATCATGAACAAATATACTGTTTCCCCTATTTGAACCATTGAATTTTTGTATTTCCTTGGGAAGACTTTGAACTTCAATAATATCTTTGGAAGATAGCACCATAGCATGCTCAAATATATTTGATAGTTCCCTGACATTACCTGGATAATCATATTCCAGTAGTATCCTCTCTGCTTCTTTAGACAATCCTTTTATGTCTTTATTGAACTCTTCATTATATTTTTGGATAAAATACCTAAACAATAATGGCAAATCCTGTTTTCTTTCCCTTAGTGGCGGTACCTTTATCTGTATAACATTTAATCTAAAAAATAAATCTTCTCTAAACCTACCTTCTTTTACCATTCCCTTTAAATCTTTGTTAGTTGCAGCTATAATCCTAATATCCAATTTCCTCTTTTCATTACTCCCTATTGGACTATACTCTTTCTGTTCTATAACTCTCAATAGCTTGGCTTGAAGCGTTAATGGCATATCCCCTATTTCATCGAGGAATATGGTACCATTATTAGCAACTTCAAATTTTCCCTTTCTATTCTCTATTGCTCCAGTAAAGGATCCTTTCTTGTGTCCAAACAATTCCTCTTCCAATAGATTTTCAGGTATAGCAGCACAATTTATCTCTTCAAATCTATTTGTCCTTCGATTTCCTGAATAATGAATGGCTCTTGCAACAAGTTCCTTTCCTGTACCGCTCTCCCCTGTAATTATTACGTTTGTATCCACATCTTTAACCCTATCAATAAGCTTAAATATATTCTTCATAGATGGACTTCTACCTATTATTCCATTGTAGACATATTTATTTTCAAGCTCTTGGCTCAAATACTCAATTTTTTCATTTAACTGCTGATACTCTATAGCTTGTTTCATAACAACATTTAACTCTTTTATGTCTAGTGGCTTCGTAAGATAGGTATAAGCTCCATTTTGCATTGCTTCTACTGCTGAAGATATGCTTCCAAAAGCAGTCATCATAATTACAACTATATTCTTATCAATTCTTTTAATTTCCCTCAGTACATCCAATCCACTATACTGACCTATTTTCAAATCTAATAGGCATAAATTAAAGCATTGCTTTTCCATCAAGCTGAAACCTTCAAGTGGGCTAGTAGCTGTACTGACATTATATTCATCCTCAAAAGCTAAAGCTAAAGATTTGCAAATCGCAATTTCATCATCAATTATTAATATATCCTTTTTCATATTGACCTCCTAAACTTTAATCTGACTAATGTATATTTATTAACTTCGCTTTCAATTATCATCGTGCCATCGTTTTTTTCTATATACTGTCTAGACACCCATAATCCAAGCCCTACCCCATTTGACTTAGTAGTAAAAAAAGGTTCTACAGATTTTTCTATTTGTTCCGGGGTCATTCCAATTCCTTCATCTCTTACTTGTATAAATACATTTTGTTCCTCTTCCCAAGCGCTTATATTTAGCGTCATATCTGTACATACATTTTTCCCTTCATATTTCTCATACATAGAATCAATGCTATTGAATATTAAATTTATAAGCGCTTGTCTCACCTGTCCCCTATTGGCATAAATGCTTAAATTCTCTTTAATAGAAATTTCCAGCTTAATACCTTTATCTACGAGAATCTGATTGACTAAAACAATGCATGAATCAACTAATTCTCTTATATTAACCTCCTCTTTTGTATTCATCACATTAGGCTTTGCATAATCAATAAGATTTTTTATCAATCGATTCGCACGATCTACTTCCTTAGGTACAAATTCTGCAAACTGGCACTGAAAATTTGTGCTGTGCATTTTCGTAGGAATAAGTTCTGCAAATGTCTTAATGGACATAAGTGGATTCCTAATTTCATGGGCAATACCTGCTATTATTTGATTTAGTGCTTTATTCTTTTCTTTTTCATAAATTTCTTGTCTTACTGCTATTTCCTCTGTTATATCTTCTACTGCTAATATTGCACCTCTAACATTATTATTCATATCAAAAAGTTGATAGATACTGTACCTGTAGTATACATCCTCTTTGTTTGCGTTTTTAATCACAATTTCCTCATTTACAATCTTTGTATCATCTTCAAAAATTCGGTCCTTTTTATCCATAAGTATTTGATTAAATAAATCAATTTCCAAAATATTTTTTCCTATTGGACACTTATCAGATGATACTAATTTGTATGCATTCTTATTAAATATTGTTATTATAAAGTTTCTATCAAAAGCAACAATACTGCTTGGACTATTTTCTACTATACAATTGTTTAACTCATTAGAGTTTCTCGTTTCTATTATTTGATTCTCCAAATCATTATTTATTCTCCTTAATTCCTTTGTTTTTTCATTGACCTGTCTCTTTAAAAGCCTATTAAACCTAATTATAATTATTAGTAAAGCAGAGAAAGCTACAACCATAATTATAATTTTCTTGAACATCTTTCTTGTGGCATAATCTTCTTCATCAATCCATCTATCATAGATTTCTTCATACTCGCCATTAACTCTCAACTGGGAAATTCCCTCATTTAATCTTTCCAAAAGGTCATTATTTCCTGATTTCACAGCCATTGCATATTCAATGGGAGAAATATAGTTATTGATTATTGTATAGTCATCAGTTAGTTTTCTACTATCTAACTGATATAATATGCTGTGTTTTACACCAATAAGCATATCTGATTCGTTGGAGAGAAGTGAGTTAAAATTATCCACTTGATTAGGCATTACAATATATTTTAAATTTCTCATATGTTTTATGTAAGAGTATTTAATAGTATTGCTTTGTAAAGAAGCTTTAAAGCTTTTAAAGCCAATATTGTTTTCAAGCTCATGAACCTTACTATTAGGTGCAACAATACAAATATAAGATTGAGAAATATTCTCTGTTAACTGGATATCGTGCTTTAAATTTAGACTAGAGTTTACTCCAAGTATAATATCAACTTTTCCATTCTCTAATGCCTCTAAACATTCTATAGTAGTTTTCATAGGTATGTATTCTATTATAAAATTGTTATGTTTAGCTATACTATTTAATATATCAATATGAATACCTACATGGGAATCATTCAAAATAAACTGGTATGGAGGAAGACTAGGTTCATATGCAACTCTGATTATTGTTTTAATTCCATAAGATGTGCTACTTAAAAAGATTATAAAAATAACAGCAACTACTACTCTCCTAACATTCACATGAATCGCATCCTTTAATGTATATTCTTGATGTTTATTATAGTTTATTGTTAATTATTGTCGAAATATTTTTACTTTATATACTATTTATAATATAAGTTTTATTTTCTGTCAACATCATTTCAGTTTCAGATAGTGTCAAGTTACTGTAGGAAAAATTTTTTTAAATCTCCCCATATTTTAT
>ERZ773359.3890-NODE-3890-length-16423-cov-12.402737_pt1 | contig 16423 bp, 15 predicted proteins | sample MGYA00374955_ERZ773359 | MGnify/ENA primary metagenome ERZ773359 (study PRJEB29098, sample SAMN04486028) | biogas fermenter metagenome | study: EMG produced TPA metagenomics assembly of the Biogas fermentation microbial communities from Germany - Plant 4 DNA1... | reverse complement strand
CAATAAGAGAAAATTAAAAACCATAGGCCTTTCAGCCTATGGTTCGGAGTTTACTTCAGGTGAATAGTGGTGTAGACGGGATCGCGCAGCCGCCAGTGCTCAATCTTCATAGTGACGTAGCGATCAGGCCCTGGTACTCCCCTAATTTGGAAATACCCATATTGATCCGTCCAAGTAACATGACCTGTATCGACAATCGTGATCTTGGCATCAGCTAAAGGCCGGTAAGAAGACCTCGTATTCACAGACGAAGTGATCCTCACCTGATTGCCGCTATAAGAAACATATCCATCCACCGTAGTGCGATATGGAAGCTCGATGATGATGGGCTGGTCCCAGCGGATCAGGACATCACATCCGGCCAAAAGGACTGTGGCAACTAGCAGAACAAGTAATAGCGCTGTGCGTTTTTTCAAGATCTCACCCCTCTCTTCCTATAAAGTACGTTTTCCCAGCAATAATTACGTCCTTTGGGAAATAATACCTATTCCTCTTTATAGCGCAACCACTTAACTATCTCTGACATCGAGGCTGTCTTACCGTACATCAGCATACCTACTCGGAAAATCTTGGCGGACATCATGGCCAAAGCAGCAGCCGTGAGCACCAGAAGCCCAGCACTGAGTACCATCTGCCATAAAGGCACTGAAACCATACTGGACCGGACAATCATAATTACCGAGCTGGTAAAAGGAAAGATGCTGGCCAGCACTGCCACGACACCGTTAGGATTGGATACAACTGGTGCAATAAATAGGAAAGAAAGCATAGGCAGCATGATCACCATACCCTGTGAATTGCCGGCACTCTGCAGATCTTCCATGGTAGCACCCATGCCCACGAACAAAGCGGCATAAAGGAGATATGCCCCAAGCCCAAAGAAGGCAAGCTTACCTAAATCGGCTTTCATGAGTGCCTCCCCAACAGGGAAATCGAGGAGCATGACTGCAGCGGGAATAATCAAGATCAGCCAAAAAGCAAGCTGCAGCACTCCCAGAAGGAAGTGGCCAAGTATCTTACCCTGCATGAGAGCACCCGGCGAGATGGAGCTCAATACCACCTCCGCCATACGATCCCGTTTTTCTTGGAGGGCGCTCTGCATAAGCATGGTTCCAGAAGAAAAGACCAAGATGAATACCAGCAAAACAAACACGGTAGAAACAGCAATCTCTTCTCCAACAGGAAGCTCTACGTGAGGAAGGGTTCCTACCCTAATCTTGGTGGGCGCGGTCACATATTGAAGGGCCTCCCAGTCGAGGTCGGAATGCTGCATTCTGTGCTGCTGCAGGTACTGAGTCAAGACCGCCTGGATATACGACCTGCCTTCACTGCTCATCTCGTTGAGAACCAAGTCAACAGTGCCTGTTTCGACAAAATCGGATCTTACCACCAAGTAACCAGCAGCATCTGCGTCTCGCACTTCCTGTTCAATCTCGGCTGGATCAGTGGGAACAGCAAAAGTCAGGTTATCGGGTGCCCCTTCACGTAGAACAGGAAGAACCCCCGCCTCATCTAGTACGTAATAGGTCACTTGGGCAGGCTGATTCCAACGCTCTAGAAGGGCAGGTAAGCCTGCAAAAGCCACCATGATGATCGGCGTTATGAGGAGGCCAATGATAAACTGCTTGTTAGTGACATTCCGCATGAATTCCCAGCGGGCCACTTTCCAGATATCTCTCATGCGATCTCCCTCCCAGTGGCGATCTTTACGAAAATATCATGCAGCGATGGGCGGATTACTCGCAGTTCCCTTAAGCCTGCATCAAGAGGAATCTGATGAAAGAACTCCTCTAGACGCGCATCGTCTCTTAAGAATATGATCCAGCGCTCTTCACTCACTTGTTCCCAACCGGCAACAGTAGGTAACCGCATCAACGAATCAACGCCTAGAGGCGCATCAACATAAACGCGGTAGTTTCCGTATCGTTCCTTGATGTCTGCCAGCCTACCAGAAACAACCTCGCGGCCGTGATCGATCAAGAAAATGCGGTCGCAGAGCTCTTCGACTATGTTCATCTGATGGCTCGACAGGAGGACAACTGCCCCACTGGCCGCAAGCTGTCTAATCTCCTCTTTGAACAGATCCTGACTGACAGGATCTAACCCAGAAAAAGGCTCATCCAGCACTATGAACTTGGGTTCGTGCAGCACTGCCGCAATAAACTGTACCTTTTGGGCCATCCCTTTCGAAAGCTGCTCTACCTTTGCATTAGCGTATTCTTCCAACTCAAATTTGGCCAGCCACCGAGCGGCTCGCTGTTTAGCTAGATGCCTGGGGACATTTTTCAGACTCGCAAGGAACAGCAGAATCTGCATCACCCTTGCTTCTTTATAGAGGCCGCGCTCTTCAGGAAGATAACCCACCAAGTCTTTGGGCACAGTCCGAGTCTGCGTGCCATTCATCTCAAAAATGATGTTTCCCGAATCAGGTGCCGTAATTCCCATTATCATGCGAATTGTAGTCGTCTTGCCGGCTCCATTGGGCCCGAGGATACCCAAAATTTCTCCTGCTTGAGCCTGGAAGGAGACATTCTTGACAACATGCTTGTCGCCAAAGGACTTATTTACGGCGTCTACAACTAATGCTCTAGCTTCCATCGCGTTCCCCCCTACTACGGAAAAATGTTCCGGGTTTGCCCGGAAATTCCTGCCACAGTGGTATACTATAAGCAAAAAACGCACGAGGTATGTACCAAAAAAAGGGATAAACTTTTCTGCTGCTCAATGGATATATAAAGTGAAAGCCAAAGCAAAGGGGGCGGCCATGGGTTTGGATGAACAAGAACTAATCCGCGGATGTAAAGCTGGTGACAAGTCCTGTATGGAAATGCTCTTTCGCAGCCATGTAGATAGCGCAGTACGGTTGGCCTTCAGCATCACCCGGAACTGGGCTACCGCAGAAGATGCAGTTCAGGAAGCCTTCATTCAAGCGTTCCGATCCATCGGTACCTTCCAAGAAGGAAAGCCCTTTAAGCCTTGGCTGGCCAAAATCGTGGTCAACAAGAGCAGGCGAATTGGAGCCAAGTTTGGGGTTTCTTGGGATGAGCTGGACCCAAACCAACCAAACGATACGGATGATGGTACTCCGGAAAGGCTTCTTATGGAGAAAGAAGACAAAACGAGGTTGATGCAGGCGATCAATCTCCTGGGGGAAAAACACCGTCTACCTCTGATCCTGAAGTACTTGAGCGGCCTATCTGAGGCAGAAACAAGCGAAGTGCTGGGAGTACCCATCACGACGGTGAAGTCTAGGCTCTATGTAGCACGCAGGCAGTTGGCCGAAAAGTTGGCCCTACTAGAAGGGAGTGAGCAGCGTGGAAAAGCATGACCGTATGGTGCCCAGCGACAAGCAGATCCGTTCGGCCCTAATGCTCCACACAGAAGTTAATATCGATGTAGATCGCATGTGGGAGAACATCGAAGCAAAGCTGGACGCTAAGCCGACACGACGCTGGCAGCCCTGGTTGGGCGTGGGAACCGCTGCTGCTGTTCTCTTCATGATAGTACTCCTCAACTGGCAGAGCCCCCCACATCCGCCTGAGCAGTTGATGACTGAAGAGCCACAGATCATGCGCTTTAGTGCAATTGAACCTCTCAGCGCTGCGGCGGAAGTAGTTGGTACCGAACTCTTCCTGATGTTGACTGCACACCAAGATCTGGAGATTGGGCCAGGGCCGACGGTGGTTGAGGTCCTTGAGGCGAATACGCTAACTACCGCAGCCAGCACAGCAACATTAGAGCTTTCTGGTTCAAAGCTGATGGCTGGCGAAACAGCAGAACTCCGCTTGGAGATGGCTCTGCCAGCCAAGGGTGGACACTATCAGGTTCGTGTGCAGTTGGAGCTTTATACAGCCGAAGCTCCCGAAGAAGTGAGCATTTTTGCTCCACTTATCATGAAATGACAGAAAGGATTGATCTTAATGACAGCAAAATTTGGTGGCAAACTCGTCCTGACAAGCTTAGTTGTTCTTCTCGTCTTAGGAGCAGCACTAGGATCCTTATATTCTGACGGAACCGCTGCAGCCCAAGAGTCAACAAAAGAAGGTACACTGCGAGTTAACGGACAAGCAGTGGTCACTGGCCAGCCGGATATTGCCTATGTATCCCTAGGTGTAGAAACCCGAGGTGAATCTGCCCAGAAAGCCGCAGCAGATAACGCAGCCCTTATGAGCCAAGTCATGGCAGCCTTGAAGGAACTCGGGCTGACAGACAAAGAATTGAGCACCAGCGGATATAATGTCTACAGCTACCAGCAGACTAACCGCAGTGACTCTGCTTCTGAAACAACAACAGTATACGTTGTCCAGAACCGCCTCAATATCACTGTCAGAAACCTCGAAACGGTAGGCGAGATCATCGATACAGCCATCGAAGCCGGTGCCAACCAGATTCAGGGAGTCAGCTTCGACATCGAGGACAAGCAGGCAATGCAGATGCAAGCTTTAGCAAACGCAGTGAAGCAGGCTCAGGCTAAAGCCGAAGCGATGGCTGAGGCCGCTGGGGTCAAGTTGGGTGGTATCAAAGTCATTACCGAGCAATACACAAACTACATTCCGTACACCGACACAGCTGCAGTCCGCACCTTCGCCTTAGCTGAAGCAAAGACTCAGATTACCCCTGGTGATGTGGAAGTCACTGCAGATGTAGCAGTGGAATTCTGGTTCTAAGTCAACACTATAAGACGAAACCCGGCGGCAGCCGGGTTTCTAGCTTCTCTGTGATTTGATCTTTCTAATCTGAGCCACGACTTCGCGAAACTGGCGGTCTAATTCGTCAGTATCGTCATCTGGGCCGGACATCGAAAGCCTGCTTGTCAAGTCGGCTAAGCGATTCTCCAGAACCAGCAGGCTTTCCTCCGTTGGCTGCTCTACAGCCTTCCGCCTCTTCTGAAACTCAGCATAGCTTCCTGCAAAACTTGAGATCTTACGTTCCTCGATTGATAAAATCTGATTGGCTGTCTGACTGATGAATCGCCGGTCGTGGGAAACAAACAGAACCGTACCCCCATACTCCTTTATAACCTCAGCCAACGCCTCTATAGAATCAATATCTAGGTAATTGGTAGGCTCATCAAGGACCAGGAAGTTAATGTCTTGGAGAAATACCTTGGCAAAGGCACACTTCACTCGTTCGCCACCGCTGAGCAAACTCACCTTCTTGTGGACATCATCTCCGCGGAAGAGAAGACGGCCCAGCACCAACCGCACAAGCTGACGGGGATAGACTGCGGTCTCTTCGACATTCTCCAGCACAGTCTTGTCCCCGTCCAGAATGTCCAGGGTCTGGCTGAAGTAACCCAGCTTCACACTACCGGCGATTTCGATCTCAGGTGCTCCTTGCACAATTTTCTTCAGTAGAGTTGTTTTTCCACTCCCATTGGGCCCGATCAAAGCAGCTTTGTCGCCCCGCCGAATGGTGAAGTTCACGCCCTGCAGCAGCTGTTTGCCAGGAAAGGCTATAGATAGGCTTTCTACCCGCAAGACGATTTGGTTGTAAACTGGACTCGGGGGCTGCAGATCAATTGACGGTCCTTTCATCTCAAAGGGCTTTTCCTTTACCTCGAGGCGCTCCAACCGGGATTTTAAGGACTTTGCGCCCTGCTCCACCTTAGCTTTACGTGTTCTAGCTGTACCTTTATGCAGGCGCGCTTCTGAAACACCCATTCGAGATGGTGCTTTCTTGGTAGAGCGAGCCTTCGATTCTTGAGTGCGAATTGCCTCTTCGAGATGCCTACGTTCTTTGAGGTAAGATTGATACTCGGCCCAGGCCGCTTCAAGCTGCTGTTCACGCATCTGATAGTAAGCAGTGTAGTTTCCCGAGTATACCTTTAGCTGGCTGCGCTCCAACTCCCAAATCTGAGTACAAACGCTGTCCAGGAGCTCACGGTCGTGAGAAACAACCAAGACCGCTCCACGAAAAGACTGCAGATCCCGCTCTAGCTTCTCGATACCTTGAATATCTAAGTTGGTAGTGGGCTCATCGAGCACGAGCAGGTGAGGGCTGTCAGCAAAAAGACGCGCGAGCCTCTCGCGAGTTCGCTCTCCACCACTCAAGTAACCTCGATTTCCTCCGTCTTCCACCAGCTGAGATAGATACCCGGCCCGACCGTAGGTCTCAATCAAGCCCTCCTCCGGCGCGAGTTCTCCAACCAGAATCCTCAACAGCGTCGTCTTACCTTCACCATTTCTGCCTACCAGGCCAATACGGTCAGCCATGTAGATATCGATGGCTGGGATATCTATGATGCAGCGTGAACCAAAAAAGTGTCGTAAATCTCGTGCTTTGACTAAGAGCATAAAAAAACCCCTCCAGACGTCTAGAGAGGATTGTGGCGCAAGCAAACCTTCCCTCCGAAAGGGCGGGTCAGGTAGTATAAACATGTTATTCGGCGGCCAGCAATCCTAACTAGAACAGACTTGCATACAAAAGAGCACCACGGGCCTCATCCCGGATGCTAATGCACTGTTTTGGCTTGTTCTAATTGGACTTAGAGCCGCATTCCCTTCACACTTACCCTTTCTCGAGTTGTTTACATTTATCATACATCAATAGACGGACACTATCAAGCGAGCGAAACGGATTTCATGTGAAAAATAAGGGCCGCGGGAAAAGCGGCCCTCCATATCTATTGAGCTGGGAAAAGCTCGTCGATGCGTTCTAATACCTCTGTTGGAAGTTCGACTTCAGCAGCCTTCACGTTCTGCTCGATCTGTTCAGGCCTGCTGGCACCTACCAAAGCACTTGCTACGATTGGGTCACGGATTACCCAGGCCAGTGCCAACTCAACCAGGGTGATGCCGAGGGATTGGGCGATTTGCTCAAGCTCATCCACTTTGGCTAGGTTTTCCGGTGTCAGCCAGTTCTTAATCGAGAAGTTGATCTCACCTTTGGCTGCCCGGCTGTCTTCAGGAATCCGTCCTCCCCTGTACTTCCCGGTTAAGATGCCTTGAGCTAGAGGCGAGAATACAACCTGTCCGATGCCGTATTTCCGGCTTACAGGAATAACCTCACGCTCGATATACCGATTGAGGAGGTTATACTGAGGCTGATTCACTACAATCCGATCTAAGAGATAGCGGTCTGCAATTGCCACTGCCTCTTCAATCTGAGCAGCACTCCATTCACTTACCCCTGCGTAGAGGATCTTACCTTGCGTAATCAGATCATCAATTACCCGCAGGGTTTCTTCCACAGGCGTCTCGGAATCATAACGATGGCAGTAGAAGATATCGACGTAGTCAAGCTGCATCCTTCTCAGGCTCTGATGCAACTGCTCAAATACATGCTTGCGAGAAAGCCCTCGATCGTTCGGCCCATCACCCATCGGCCAAAACGCCTTGGTTGTGATCACATAGGATTCGCGAGGATAGTCACGTAGGGCCTTAGCCATCACCCGTTCGCCTTCTCCTCGCTCATATACGTTAGCTGAGTCAAAGAAGTTGACTCCCAGTTCGTAGGCCCGCTTGATGGTGCGGATAGCCACGTCATCACCAACGGTCTTACCATAGGTCAGCCAGCTGCCTAAGCTGATGACACTGACCTTCAAACCTGAACTGCCTAACCTGCGATACTTCACTACTCAGCACCTCTTTCCCTGATTTTATTTCTAACCCACCAATGGGGTGTTTTCTGATTGGCTGCGGTGCAGAGCGGCATATACACCTCGCTTGGCAAGAAGTTCTTTGTGATTGCCCTGCTCCTTAATCTCGCCGTCAACCAAGACTACAATGTTGTCTGCATGCTGAATAGTCGAGAGGCGATGAGCAATGATGATTGTTGTGCGATTTTTGGCGAGACGGTCCAACGCTTCTTGAATCTCATACTCGGTAGCAGTGTCCAGAGCCGACGTTGCCTCATCAAGAATCAAAATCGGTGGATTCTTGAGGAAGACTCGCGCAATGGAAATACGTTGTTTCTGACCCCCTGACAGCTTAACGCCGCGTTCACCTACATAGGTGTCATAGCCGTTAGGTAGGCTCATAATGAAATCATGAATCTGGGCTTCTTTGGCTGCCCACACCATTTCATCTTCGGTAGCGTCTGGGTTACCATACAGGATGTTGTCTCGAATGGTACCGGTGAACAAGAACACATCCTGCTGCACCAAACCAATGCTCTTCCGGAGCGAACTCAGGGTAAACTCGCGGATATCCCTGCCATCGATCAAAATAGCGCCTTCACTAACATCATAAAAACGCGGTACCAGGTGGCAGAGTGTGGTTTTGCCTCCTCCCGATGGGCCCACAAAGGCTGTGGTGGAACCAGCAGGTATCACAAGGTTGATGTCGTTCAGTACCTCTGAAGCATCAGAATACTGGAACGAAACGTTCTTAAACTCAATCTGACCCTTTACATCCTTCAGCTCAACGGCATCGGCAGCATCGGTGATGGAAGGCTTAACCTCCATCAATTCCGCGAAACGGTTGAAACCACTCATCCCCTGTTCAAATTGCTGCGTAAAGCTGATCAAACGGCGGATAGGCTGAAGGAAAAAACTGATAAACATCAGGTACGCGGTCAGGTCAGCTAGGTCAATCTGATCCACATACATGAACCAGGCCCCAGCGCCAAGCACTGCAACGTTAAGAAGGTTAGTAAAGAAGTTCAGCCCTGATGAATACTCAGCCATGCAGCGAAAGGCGCTCTTTCGAGATTGACGGAACGCCTCGTTGGATGCATCGAAACGCTCTGCTTCATAGTCTTCATTGACGAAGCTCTTGACCACACGGATGCCCAACAGGCTGTTTTCGACATCAGCATTGACATCAGCCTGAAATCTTCTCTCGCGTGTGAAAGCATCGTTCATCTTCTTGCGCCTGGTTAGGGCAAACCATCCAATAATCGGGATAAAGGCAAAGGAAATCAATGTCAGAGGAACGTTAATCCGCAGGAGATAGAAAAATGAACCGATGAGCATGACAGAAGCAATGAAGAGATCTTCTGGGCCATGATGTGCCAATTCTACCACATCTCGCAGGTCATTGACTAACCGAGACATGAGGTGGCCCACTTTGTTGTCGTCGAAAAACTTAAAATCCAAGGTCTGCAGGTGCTTAAAAAGATCCCGCCGCATGCGGTATTCCATATTGACACCCATGACGTGGCCATAGTAATCTACAAAATACTGACACCCTAGACGGGCGAGATACATGGCAATGAGTGCCACTATCCAAAAAGCTACCGCTCGCATATTCTGATTAGGGATGTAATCCCGCATGAACTCTCGTGTAATCATGGGAAAAACCAAATCCATGCCCGCAATTAAGCTGGCACAGATCATATCCATGATGAATAAGCGGCGCTCTTCTTTGTAGTAAGATACGAATCTGCGCAAATTACCCACTCTATCCTGTCCTTTCCTGCTTCTTCTTATTTAGCATTAATTACTATTCGTTATAGTTGATAAAACCCCTGCATTCAGCCATCCAAACCAGCATAAAGCAGTGCTGCGTACGAATATTGTAGATAACTACTTATTTGCAGGTCCGGAGGAGTTCCTATGACTAGTCCAGAAATCTTGATTCGCTTAGCATTACTACTTGCACTATTCATCGGTCTATCACTAGCTTACCGACGCCTGCTGTACAAACTAATCAGGTTTTTTCCTGGTAGACGCGAGCTGGCAGGACGTCTCCTCGTAATTCCGGCCGTATTTCTGGCTGTTGGTACCATCTGGCTGACACTATTTTTATACGTTTACCACGGCTTTGATTACCAACCAGATATCTACCGCCGCGGGAGCCGAGAAACCAACAAGGTTGCCATCACGTTCGACGATGGGCCCAGCCCCGAGTTTACGCCAGCCATCCTCGACATACTTAAAGAGTATGATGTACAGGCAACCTTCTTTATGGTCGGTTCTCACGTGGAGAAATACCCTGAAGTCGCAAGGCGTGTTGTGGAAGAAGGGCATACTGTAGGTAACCACACATATTCACACCGCAACATCCCAACTCTCAGTACAGCAGAGCTCAACTATGAAATCCTGGAAGCGACACGGACAATCTTTGAGGTAACAGGCGAATACCCAGCCTATGTCCGCCCGCCTCGGGGGATGTATGATGGGCGCTTTCGCCGTTTATCCCATTTGCTGGGGCAAGAAATCATTCTGTGGACTGTATCAAGCCGCGACTGGCGCTACGGAGTCTCTGCACAGTCCATTATAAGAAATGTCACCTCCCGGGTCAAAGGAGGCGACATCATCCTGTTCCACGATAGCGGTGCACTGATACGGAGTGAAGGCGGAAACCGCCGTGCAACGGTTGAAGCTCTGCCTGCCGTGATCGAAGCGATCCGCAATATGGGCCTGGAGATTGTACCCTTGGCAGAGCTGATCCATGATTTTGAACCAATTGAGTTGTTCCCTGTAGTTGACATGCAAGAATGAGGGTGATGGCATGCAGCTTGCCCGTGGTGAACTGAGAGACGTGCGAAGCATGGCTCAGGTCTATACTGCCGCATTCCCAGAAAGTACAGCATACTACTTCGCCAGGAGTTCCTCAGCCCGGCTTATTCGGGTAGTTCAGTATGGTTTAGAAATCCTACTACTCCTAGGTGCAGAGGCACTTGTCGTGAAAAAGAGCAGCGGTGAAATCGCCGGTTACTGCATCTACTCCGGAGCGAAAAGCCAACAAAAGCCATTAGCAGTTTGGCCAAGGGTACTAGGACGAGCTCTTGCGGCCTCAGTGCGTCTTCGACCATCAGAATTGATGAGGTTAGTGCACAGCAGGATGATCTTCATGCATTCAGCAAAGACCGAGCATCCTCTGCCCAAGAAAGCTGGACGCATTCTTTCGATTGCGGTACATCCAAACTCCCAAGGGCAGGGTTTGGGAACCCTGCTGCTGAAAGGGGCTCTCGCAGAATTAGAGCCCCTTCCGGTCTTGCTTGAAGTAAGAAGCGATAACCCGAGTGCGCAAGCGCTTTACCATAAATCGGGCTTTTACCGTTGCGGAAAAACAAAGGACAAGCTTGGCGAATGGATTATTATGGTAAGACCCGGCCGCGACGACGGAGTTCGTCCATCTTGGACCTGATTCGAGCCCCTGTTTCTGCGGTCTTGTGGGGATCCAACTCTGCTCCCACTACCTTACCATCCTCTAGCTGAACTAACAGCCACATACCTGGCCTGCAGCCTGCAGGCAGAACGTCTACGGGGCAGTTCAGCCTTCCACTACCATCAAGCAGCAATACCGCTGTCCCCTCTTCAATACGATCCAATACTGCTGAAACCAATGCATCACTCCCCTACAAATGCAATCCCTTGGGCTTTGATATCTCTTAGAACAGCAGGTCCGATTCCCCGAATCTGTAACAGATCATCTAGCGATTCAAACGGACGCAGCCTCAGGATCTCTCCTGCTCGCTGCGCTCCAATATTCCGTATTTTTATCAGTTCCTCGTAGGGAGCTTTATTAATGTCAATCTGGCCAAAAACTCCACCGTAAAGCGCTGGTTCCCATTCTGTCTCAATCCAATAGTCATTTCCATCGCTGATAACCCGAACAATGCCATAGGCATCAGTTCCATAGAGGATGATTCCCCTCTGCAGAATTCTTTCTACCACCTGAATATGTGGATGGTCGTACTCACTACACCTGGCAGCCGAGTAAATTGCCACTTCAGGATCGACTGCTTCTAAGAACTCTACCGATGTAGACGTGCGGGAACCATGATGCCCTAACTGCAGAATCTGAGCTTTTACTGGATGGCGGCGCCTTAATATTTCCATTTCCGTACGGGCCTCAATATCTCCTGTCAGCACGATGGCAAAGTCACCATAGACTGCACGTATCGCGAGGCAGGACTCGTGGACGTCTTCTTCTGCCTCAACGGGATTAAGGATCTCCAGCGTAAGCGATCCCACATTGAACTTCTCCCCTGCCCGCGGTTCATAATAGCCTGCGTCAGTATCCAAAACTGCATCAATGGCAGCTTCAAAGGCTGGTGTGAAATGCTCAACACCACTCATCCAAACCTCTTTTACTGGTATCTCCCGCATCACATCAGGCAACTGCCCTATATGGTCTGCATGAGGATGTGTTATGATCACCAAATCCAATTCTTCCACGCCAGCTCGCTTAAGCAGCGGAACCACGTCGTACCGGCCTTGATCACCTGCATCAACCAGTACAGCAAAGTTGGGGCCCTTCAAGAGAGTCGCTTCGGCCTGTCCCACATAGAAAAAGAATGCATTCATGTACTGTTCTGCCGAAGCTGTGATGGCCCCTAGGATAACAATCAAGAGAACGACAAGAACTCCGACTCTGGTACGGCGCATCAATCTCACCTCACTATGCTGCATACGTTCATCTTACAGACCCTGCAGCCTGATAAACAGCTCACGAGCCAAAGGAGCGGCAACGCGGCCCCCAATTCCACCGCCCTCGACGAGAATCGCGAAAGCTAAGTCACGGCCTTGAAAATCTGTTACAAGGCCACCAAACCAGGCATGTGTGGTGTTGGCTGCCTCTGCAGTGCCAGTTTTCCCGATCATGTTCAACCCGTCCACCAAAGCAGCTGTTCCTGTACCTTCCTGCACTGTCCGTCTCAGGATCTCACTCATCTCGGCGGCAGTGTCACGCACCAACACTTCATGAAACTCTGGTTCTTCTTGCCCGAACAGCCGCAGTGTAGGTACGGCCCCTTCATTGGCAAAAGCGGTAAATATCTGGGCCACATGAAGAGGCGTCAAGAGCACCCGATCTTGTCCTATAGAACTCCATGCCAATGCAACCCGGCTGCGGGCCGGATCTCCAATTTGGCCAGCTTTGACGCTGAGGCCTAGATCCCAAGCTGTGTCCAACTGCCATCGAGAGAAATACTCTTGCAGGCGTTCTGCACCTAGATCAAGGCCAACCTGAGCCATAGTTGTATTGATCGAGTGAATCACCGCATCGGGAAGAAGATGCAGCCCAAAGGCCTGCTGTTCAAAATTGCGCACTATATTGCCCTCTACCCGCAATTCGCCAGTGTCATTAAACTGGCTGGCAATGGAGTGCACCCCCTGGTCAAGTGCCGCAGCTGCAGTGATGACCTTAAACACAGACCCAGGAGGGTAAAGGCCTTGAAAAGCCCGGTTGAACAAGGGCTGTGTCGGATCATTGCTCAAAGCGTCCCAACGCTGGGGGCTGATACCCATCACAAATTCGGTCGGATCATAACTTGGTGACGATGCGGCAGCCAAAATCTCACCAGTACCTGCATCAAGAATCACTACTGCGCCAGCGTAATCGCCCAGCACGGCAGCTGCAGCCTCTTGATATCCCGCATCAATGGTTAGGTGGATGTCTTCTCCATCGACGCGCGGGCGTTCAGCCAGCAGCACAGCTTGTCCTTGTGAGGGCTGCACATAGAACTTGAGCCCTGGCTGTCCTCTGAGTACATGGTCGAACTCACCTTCTAACCCAGCGCGACCGACGATTTCACCAGCCGTATACTCTCGCTCTGGGTAGCGAGTAATCATATTAGCGGTGACCTCACCTACGTAGCCGGTAAGATGGCCTGCAGCCGACTCCAACGGATAGGCCCGCGATTCTTCTCGGCGGAAAAATATCCCTGGAATAGGCCTCAAGATCGGATTTAGACGAGCGTAGTCTTCTTCAGACACGCTAACAAGCGGTACAAACCAGTGTCCCTGAATCCCGGGCGCCTGATACTTGCTCTTAACATAATCAGGAGAGAGCCCTAGATTCTCTTCGAGTACACTGTACAAGAGCTCCGGATCGGTAATTCGGTCCGGCTGGACTCCGATACTGACTACAGTTCCTAAGCCAGCCAGCGGATTACCGTGCCGATCAAGAATGCTGCCGCGGGCAGACTCCTCCCGTTCGCGCCGATACTGAGCATTAAGGCCGTATTCGGGGAAGGGTATATCGTCTTTCCACTGAACCTCCCAGTCAAACAATCCCCTGCGTTGGAGCTCTACAGTCGATTCAATCTCTAGAGGCTCGAAGAAGCGGCTGGTGTATCGTAGTCTGTAACTATACTCCGCGGCTCGCCACGACTCGGCCGTAGGCTCTAGATCTGTCAGTTCAATGGCCTCCAGGCCATACGCCTCTGCGAAGCGGGCGAAGCCATCTTCCAACTCTTCTGCCGATGGGCTGGGCCCCTCAGCAGGGAAAAACGCAGCGGCTTTGGCAAAATCACGAGCTGAGATGCTCTCCAAATACTCCCGCGCCGCGCCTTCCGGCTGGGGCGCTAGGTAATTCACAGCTAGAAATGCGCCCCCCGACAAGATGACTATGATCACCAGCACAATCACTGCCGTCCGCATCAAGCATCTCTCCTTCTCGTGAATTCACATTCTTACTGTTTCCAAAAACCAGGGGAAGCAATTACAAGCATGGTGAACAGCTCCAAACGGCCTAACAGCATCAAGGCGGAAAGGAACACTTTTAGTGCGCTGCTAAAAACGCTGAAACTGTGACCTGGGCCTACCATACCCAGACCAAGGCCAACATTGTTCAGAGTCGCAGAAACCGTAATAGCCGCGCTTGACAAGTCGTAGCCAGCTAGAGAAACGAGTAACGTGCTGCCACCAAATATCGCGACATATAACAGCAAGAACGCTGCAATCGCCGAAACCGTCTCTTGCGGGACGACCCGCCCATTTACGGTAATCGGGACTAACGCATGAGTGTGGAGCATCTGGTTGATCTCCCGCCGGATTAGTTTACCCGCAGTCACTACCCGGATTACTTTCATTCCCCCTGCAGCGGATCCCGCGCTGCCTCCTATGAACATCAGCAAAGCTAGAATTCCTTTGCTAAATGCCGGCCATTGATTGAAATCAACGGAGAAATATCCAGTAGTAGTTATTATCGAGCCAACTTGAAAGACTGCATTCCGCACGTGTTCAAGCAGCTCTCCACCCGATGTGAGGTATACATTCACAGCAATCAAGAGAGAACTCACGCCAATAATGGCTAAGTACCATTTCAGCTCCGTATTCACCCGCAGCACATGCCAACGCCGCTGCCACAGCTCATAATAGAGTCCGAAGTTGACACCTGAAACAATCATCAAAACTGATATAGCCCAAATAGCAAAGACATTATCGCTGAGCACACTGATGCTGTTGTTAAAGCCTGAGAATCCTCCCGTGCCTACCGTTCCCAGACTCAATGTCAAAGATTCAAAAATTGGCAGGCCGCTTAACCGTAGAACAAATGTACCCAAGACAGTAATTCCCAGGTAAACGGTATAGAGGAGTTTTGCCGTGTTAGCAAGCCGAGGTACGAGCTTGTCTGCTGTTGGGCCAGGTGATTCAGCTTTAAAGATCTGCATTCCACCGATCCCCAATGCTGGCAGGACAGCAAGCGTAAATACCAGAATACCCATACCGCCGATCCAATGAGAAAACGAACGCCAAAAAAGGATACTGCGTGGTAGGCTTTCTACATTGTCAATTACCGTCGCACCTGTAGTTGTTAGTCCTGACACTGATTCGAAAAAAGCGTCAGCAAAGGTGGGCACAGCCTGAGTAAAAACGAAGGGAAGAGCGCCAAATAAAGAGGCCAGAACCCAACCCAGAGTTACTATCAAAATACCTTCTCGAGCCTTGATAGTGTTAGCCTTGGGTTTCTGAGCCTCCGAATTAACATCGATGAGCCTCAAAACAGCGCCGACGACAGCAGTTATTACAACCGACCAGGCAAAAGCTACTGCGGCCGGCTCTCCACATAATACCGCCACAAGCAAGGGTATCGCCAGAATCAAGGCCTCAATCAGTAGGAGGTTTCCCAGGACCTTTGTGACCACGCCAAAATTCACGCAGAAAACCTCCTTTCTGACGGTAGAACAGCTTTTCTAGCTGTGCTACCAAAGAAGTCACGCAGAAAACGACCACCCGATCGCCCGACCTAATTACCGAGTCGCCTTTAGGTATAATGATCTTGCCATCGTGAATAATAGCACCGACTATTATTCCTTCAGGCAGGTTTAGGTCTTTCAGGGGAATACCAATTACTTTAGACGCCTCTGTCACTATAATCTCCAAAACCTCTGCTTGCCCACCAAAGAGAAGTGACAACGATGCAATCTGCCCACCCTCAATGAAGCGGATGATCGATGCTGCTGACAGCAGCACAGGGTTAATCGCAAGATCGATACCCAACTGTTCTATGATGTGTATGAAGTTAGAGCGGCTGACTTTGGCAGCAACTTTGGCCACGCCCTGCCGTTTCCCCAACAGAGCAAGGAGCAGGTTCTCTTCGTCCACACCTGTCAAGGCAACCAGAGCATCCATGTCCGCAAGATTCTCTTCGTCCAATAGATCATGATCAGTACCATCCCCATGGATAACGAGCACATTCGGTAGACGTTCGACCAAGTAAGCGCAGCGTTCTTCATCCTGTTCGATGATCTTCACTTGGGAGCCGTATTCTCTGAGGCGCTGGGCCAGGGAAAGAGCAGCATTACC
>ERZ773359.3889-NODE-3889-length-16426-cov-9.059068_pt1 | contig 16426 bp, 19 predicted proteins | sample MGYA00374955_ERZ773359 | MGnify/ENA primary metagenome ERZ773359 (study PRJEB29098, sample SAMN04486028) | biogas fermenter metagenome | study: EMG produced TPA metagenomics assembly of the Biogas fermentation microbial communities from Germany - Plant 4 DNA1... | reverse complement strand
GAAAGAAGTTTTAATGCAGCGATACATACATTCACCTCCTTTATATAGGTTATATACCAAGTATTTGGTTTATATATTACACAGGAGTTGCTATACAATCAAGAAAATATGCACCATGCGGTGCAAAACATTCATCTCCCATCTATAGAGGTGGGAGAATTCTGTTTTATTTATGTTAAAATTTAAAAAAAAGGAAATCATTCATCCCGCAACAAGCGGACATAGCAAGGCGGAATGACCGTTTTTGATATTTTTTCATATCCAACCGCACCGTCCTCTACAGGAAAACTGTCGGGAAGGTGTACTTCAAGCGATACCAATATCTCATCTTCGTCAAAACAATCCCCGAACCAGTTACATAAGGCGTTGCCCAAGTCTTCTAAAGAAGGGAATAAGAAAACCGCCTCTTCTTCCTTCAACTGCTTCGACCGTTTCCCTGCCTGCGGTATCAATCCGTGTTTCATAATGGACGGGAGATTCCTTTTGGGGGTAACATGATAATATTTTTTCATCCTTTTTAATCCCTTTCTTTTCTTTTGGCAAAATCGTTCTTAATACGGGTTACTATAAAGACAGATAACGTTAAAAATCAATATTTTCGTCCGGCAGAACATCCGATTCGTACACCAGTTCCCTTGCCACCTTGGATACGAGGTCGAAAGGATATCCTTTTCGTACCAATAATCCGCTTAGTTTGCGGTACTGGACCGGTTTGGGGTCTTTTTGCCACAATTTCATTTTTCTTTCTGCCAGCATTTTGGCTTTTTCGTATTCTTCATCGGGAGTCACGACCTCCTCCAGCAATTCATCTACCAATTCCCTTGAAACGCCTTTTTTATACAGTTCCCACCGGATGCGGTTTTGCCCGTATCCATTCAATTCCGATTTATCCTTGATAAACGCCTCCGCAAAAGCCTTGTCGTTGATATACCCCTGTTCTTTCAAGTAGGCGATGGTTTTGTCGATGATGAAAGGTTCGTATCCTTTTTGCGCCATTCGTTCGGCAATTTCTTTTTCCGACCTTGCCCTGAAAGAAAGAAGATTTAAGGCGTAATTTTGAGCCCTCAACAATTCTTCCTTCTGGACAACGGCATCTATCCACTCTTTGTCCACTTCCAGCCCTTCTTTCAATCCGCAGACATATGCCACTTCCATGTCCACGCCGAAGGCAAAAGCCCCGTCTATATAAACTGACATTCGCTTTCGGTTTCGCTTTTGCGGTTCTATCTTTGTGATTTTCATGGCATCACCCCGTATATTCTCTTTTTTTTAGAATAACATAAAAAACAGGCGGGAAATCCGCCTATTTTTTGTAAGAAAAACGCAAAGTGCCGGTATCTATAAAAGGAATGTCTCCTTTCGGGATGCGAATGAGGTATTCTTCTTTCGCCACATTCTCCATAGTCATATCTTCACGGGGTTTGAAATAATTCAAACGGTGTAGGCCAAAATCACGGATGAAGAAGGCATAGAAAAGGTTGCGGTATGCAGGCTGGCTGGAGTAGCGGATAACAGTTTTCTCTACTACGGGAACATCATCAATGTCAATGGTTTCGATTTCCGCCTTGGAAATGTCTATTGTTTCCATCCAACATTCATTGTCTCTCAAAGTAAAATAATAGTATTTTTCTTTGCCGTCAAAAACATCCCTTGCCACATAGAACAAAGTGTTTTCGTCATACTGCACCCCTGAAAGATAGATTGTTTCCTGTTCGGAATCGGAAACAATCTTGTATTCAATCGGAAAATACAAGTATGAAAAAAGAAACAATATCGTAAGAATGAGACATGTGCTGCCGATGGTGTAGCCAAACATGTTCAGCCATGTCTTTTTCTTGACGGCTTTTACCCTTTTTTTCTTTTCCATTCGTGGCAGTCCCTGCAGCGAGAGGCTGTCCAGTTCTTTCTTCTGCTTGAACAAAAACAAGATGCAGTAAGCAGTAAACAAAATCGAAATCGTAATCATAAAACCTCGCCTCTTTTAAAGAAAATTGCTTTATTGAATATTCTCTTTCAAAACCATATCGGCAAGCCACAATCCGACATGCTTGTTCCTTTCCCACGCTTCCAACATTTCCTCCTCAGGAATGGGTCGCTCGTTGACGGTTTTCCCGATTTCAATCGTCCAAGCAGGCCGTTTAAACTCTTGAACATACCAATCCTTGTATCCTCCAGTGGAACCTATCTGTGCCTCGATGGTGAGAGGGGTATAGCCTGTCAGATTGCCCAACTCTTGGGTCAGGCGGTAATCCCTTGCTCTGTTTGTTCCAGTTTGCCCGAAATACCAGAATAAAATCTCCCCAGCATGATGGTAACTGACGGTGGACAGGAAATCATGTTTTTTTGTGTATTCCATCATGGCCTGCACTTCTTTTGCTTCTCCTGGTTTTATCCCTCCCGAATTTTGCGATGAATAAGGTTTCCGATTTCTTTTCCATTTGGCGGGGTAATTGGCGTTTAAATCAACGCCTTGACCGTTTGCTTTCCAGTTTTCAAATGTCTCGCCCAAGCGAAGCAGCGATTTCAGTTCGGCCAGTTTTTCTTTAGACAGACCTTGCAGTTGTCCCTGTGCAATTTTCGCCCCGTCGGGATTGACACAGGGGACAAAATGAATGCTGACTTTGTCCAGAAGTTCCCGCACATTTCCGTACGGTTCAACCGCCTCATCTTTTTCGTACAACTGTGCGTAATAGTTTATCATTTTCATCACTAAAGAAGAGGTCGGGTATTCTCTGGCGTGGTGTGCCGCATTTATCATGACCTTCTTTTCCCCTTTGCCCAGTACAATCGACCAGATGGGATATCCCCATTCGCTGGTGCCAATGGTGTCCACTTCGATGATATCTGGGTATTTCATCTCCAGATAGGTAATATCCAGCATCATGTCTTCATAGGTGTATGGATAAGTCACGGCAATGTCTCTTTCCGTCAGCCCTTGTGAGAAGACGGCAGCGGGATTTTCCCTGACCTCAGGCGTGAACACTTCGCCTGTGTACAAGTTTGTCATCGACAAGATACTCAGCAAAATAGCAAGAAAAATTTCTTTCACCATATCTCTCTACCTCCTTTTCTTCAATTGTCAGATTGATAGAAAATCATAATGCTTGTTTTGAAGTTCCGTCACAAACAGGGAAGGATGCCCCCCTTTGTTGAACAGGACAGAATTCAACACGTATCCAATCAGTAGGTACTTTTTGGCACGGGTAACGCCGACATAAAACAGCCTCCGTTCCTCTTCAACCTCTCTTGCTATTACGCTTTTTTTTGAAGGAAAAATGTCTTGGTTTACATAGGGGAGAAATACGCAGTCCCATTCAAGTCCTTTTGCCTTGTGAATGGTAGTGATGATTACGCAGTCCTTATTCTCGTCATCTTGCTCTTTTTGGGATTTTTCCAGAACAACGTCGGTCAAAAATTCATCAAGGTCGGCGTATGCCAGTGAACTTTCTATCAGCATTTCTACATCCTTCTGCCGGTTGAAATAATCATCATAATGGTATTTCATGTAATTATGATAAAACATATCATATAAGGTTCGAAGTTTCCCTTCAACTGTGTTTTTGGCAAATGCCTCCGACAAGAGTTCCAAAAGCGTTCTTATCCCCTTGTACGCCTTGCTTGTCGGGCGGAAGGGAATGTCGTATTCAGTAATGTCCTCCAGAACAAACTGTTTGTCTTTTAAAACATGATAGAATTTGTGGGCGGACTTCGCCCCGACTCCGTCAAACAAAGATGCAATCCGCCCGAATGCCATTTCATCGCTCGGATTTTGATAAAATTTCAAAAAGGCGACCATGTCTCGGATGTGCTGTCTGTCAAAAAACGATATACCCGCAAGCACCTTGTACGGGATGTTGTATCGCTGGAAGGCCATTTCAAAGGTTTTTGTCAAAAAGTTGGCTCGTACCAGCACCGCCATTTCTTTATAAGGGATTCCTTCGGCTTGGTATCGTTTGATTGCTTCAGCGACATACTGTGCCTGAAGCAACTCGTGCCGGGATTCCAGAACAAGGGGTTTTTTGATGCCAAGGTGGTAAGCCGTCATCCTTTTGGGGTACTTCTGATAGTTGTGGTTGATGGAATCCACCGCCAAATCCACGATATTCTTCTGGGAACGGTAGTTGTAATGGATGGTGTACACACGGCAGCCTGGATGATTCTGTTCGAACTTGTGGATGTAGTCAATTTTGGAGCCACGGAAAGAATAAATAGTCTGAGAATCGTCTCCGACCGCCATGAGGTGATGGTTGTCTCGGTTCAATAGTTCCACTATCTCATGCTGGAGCCAATTGATATCCTGATATTCGTCCACCAGAATATACGGATACTGGCTGCTGATTTTTTTGCGAATGTTGGGAAAATGGTTCAACAACGTATAAAAATAGACAAGCAAATCGTCAAAATCCATGCACTGCTGTTCCTGCTTTTTCTCCATATAATCGTGAATGATGTCTAAAACGGCTTTCTCCACTTTGACCGGGAAATTATAATCGCTTGCGTTAATCAAGGCTATGTGTTTGTTCAGGTTGACGGATTTGGTGTAAAAATCATACAGGATGCTCTTGGAAGGAAAGTTTTGCTTTAAATCTTCGTGGACTGCCAGAAAATTCTGCCGGCAGACCGCCAGCAAGTCTTTGCAGTCTTCCGGGGTCATAATGGTAAAATTGTTTTGAAACCCCAGTACGGGTGCATATTTTCTTAAAAACAGACCTGCCACATGATGAAACGTTCCCGCCATGACTTCCAGTTGCTCTTTATTCAGGAGTTTCTGTACCCGTTTAATCATCTCGCTGGCCGCTTTGTTGGTGAATGTCAGGAGCATGATATTGTTTTCGGGAATCCCGTTGGCAATGAGATAGGCAACACGATAGGTCAAAACTCTTGTCTTCCCGCTTCCCGCATTGGCGATGCAAAGCGAATCCACAAGCGGTCCCGTGACGGCTTTTTTCTGGTCGTCGTCCAAATCTTTCAGCAGGGATTCAATAACGGCCAGATTTCTTTTGGACATATTCCTCTTCACCCCTTGTCGGTTCTTCTCTATGATTATAATGTGTTTTTAGTATAACACAAATAATCATGTATTCTTTTTTGGAACAGTTCCTGCCTTTAATATATATGTATATAGTAAAATCGCTGAAGCCGTTGATATAAAAGGGTTTGAGGGCATTTTCAGGCGACAAAAACAGCACCGTCAAACGGTGCTGTCAAAATGATGCTCTTTTTTCTCCACTCTTTTTTGTTCGTGCATTTTCTTTTTAAGTGTCTGTTCAAAAGATTCGTAGACAGCATTCTTTTTTTCTTTTTCAGGCTGTTTTCTTTGCGACAAATGAAGATTCAAAAACACTGGAGTGGCTGGGTTCACTTTCATAAAATCCCCTCCTTTTACAAAACATCGTATTTCCGGGGAACGAAAAGTTCTTGGTACCGCTCTATGGCAAACGCATCCGTCATTCCTGATATATAGTCGATGACCGCCTGTTCCAGCCCCCACTCTTCTTTGATTTGTTGAAAAGCCAAGGGCATGTCTTCAGGATGTTTCAAATAGTGTCTGATTAAAGAAAGGATGACGTGTCGGGTTTTCTGAATTTCCTTTTGGGCAGACGGCCGCAAGTATACGGTTTCGAACATGAAAGTTCTAAGTTCCATCATGGCCTTGTGCATTTCATCGCTCATCTGAATACAATCTTTGTCCCGGCTGTTTTCTATCATGTCAAGGGCAAGAACTGTTGCCACATCGTCCAGATTGGGAAAAATATCCCGAAGCGGTCGGGGAATGTCCTCGTACACGATAACCTTCCCACGTATCGCATCATCAATATCGTGACGCAGGTAGGCAATGCGGTCGGCGATTTTTACCACCTGTCCTTCCAGCGTAAAAGGCTGAACCGTACCAGTGTGGTGAAGGATTCCGTCCCGCACCTGGTCAGTCAAATTTAGTTTTTCAATGTGGTCAGCCACTCGAAGACTTTGTTTGTTGTGGGAATAGTCGCCGCCGAAATATTCTTCCAAAACTTTTTCTCCTGTGTGGGCAAAAGGCGCATGGCCGATATCATGTCCCAAGGCGATGGCTTCTGCCAAATCTTCGTTCAGCCTCAAATACCTTGCGATGAAACGGGAAATGTTTGCCACTTCCAGCGTATGCGTGAGCCTTGTGCGGTAATGGTCACCCTTTGGATTTAAAAACACTTGTGTTTTGTGTTTCATGCGACGAAAAGCCTTTGATTGGATGATTTTGTTCCTGTCCACTTCGAAAGGAAGTCCCATTTCTTTTTCCGGCACCTTGCGGACAGCGTCCTTGCTGAAGCATGCATACGGGGACAAATGTCGTCTTTCTTGTCTCAGTTCTTCGTCAAGATACGGTTTTATTAACATAAAAATCCCTCCATTTTTGACGAAATCGCCAGTTTTTCTCATTAAAGCAAACCGCCTTTGTTTGGTTCAAGTTTTGTATTTTTAGAATAACACAAATGCTCATTGTTTTTTGTTTAGGTAAATTGTGTTATACTATAAATAACATCAATATTTTTGTTTACAGGAGGGAAGAACATGTCAGCAAGAGATGGAAACGAGGCTTTGCAGCATTCGGCAGGAAGCGGGACAACCCATGTCGTCGAACCGAAGGAAAAAGCAAAAAAAAGCAAGAATGTCCGCAATAATTTGGTTGTATTGACGACAAGACCTATTTCGGACGAAGAATTGAAAGAAAAGTTGAATCTTGAGTTCGGAAAAAACAACCAATATTATAAAATATTAAAGGAAGCGGTAGACAACCTGACAGCAAAGCAAAAGGCAAATATCCGGAAACTGATGCTAATGATTCGGGAAGGCATAAAGCCAGAATTCACCGTCAAAGACGGAAAAATTACGGGTGTCCAGTTCAGCCACACATTAACGGACGAGGAATTGGAAAACTTTGTAACCATGATACCTATTGAAATGTATTTCGTCAACGAATACATGGAAGGGCGGGCATTAGATATGGAACTTGCCCAGCATCTTAAAGATTTCCATGTAACGGAAAAGATTTTCGAACTGCATGGCGGTACGGAAAAAGAACGGCTCAGGGCTGCCGAATACAATTCGATGATTCCGATATTCACATCCATTATCAAAAACCGTGTGTACTACAACTTAAAAAACGAAATTGATGCCGCCAACCGGGTATACGAGGCTTTGAAGAAAGTCATGACTTCCCGGATTGAAGAAAAAAGGCTGTTCGGCAAATCCGACAAAAATACTCCATAAGCAAAAAGCACTTGTAGAAATTCTGTCTACAAGTGTTTTTTTAAAGTTTCATCTGTCAAAGAATCGAAGTCCTTTATTGCTGATGGGTTTTTTCTCGGATTTCATCGGTTTCCCGCATCTTTTGCACACCAGTTGGTTGTTTCGGAAAACGAATTCCCGACAATCGCAAAGGTGTCCGGGGAAAGGACGGGAATGGCGTTGTTTTTTTGTGTTCGCCATATGACACACTCCTTACAAACAGATTGATAATGAAGACATTTTATGGGGTTTTAGGCAAAATTCAAGAAAATACGCCTTATTATTTTTTTATGATATAGGAAACGCCGCCCATATATTTTCTGGCTGTTTTAAGCCGGATTTTTTTTGCCTTTAACTCACGAATCCGTTCTTTTTTCCCGTTTAAAGCGTTTTCCAGAGCCTCGTTCGGAGTGTTCCCTTCCCACGAATAATCCAGCCCTGGACAGTGGGCGGTATAGGTTCCTTTTTCGTTGGGGGATACATATATTTTGTAGGGCAAGTTGTAATAATAATAGATAGAGCGTTTGGAAGGCTTTTCGGAAGGATTGACAATTTCGCTAATTACCATTTTCATCAAGGGATATTGCTCCAAAGAGGCAGGTTCCCGATGGTAAAGATAATGGGCGATTCCGATGAGTGCCAGCCCGAAAGCATCGCATTCGTTGTCCTTGTTGCCGAAATCCATATGGTAATTCTTTTTGGTTTCCTGAATAGTCCATTTTTTTACATCTATATTCTTGTATTTTTTCGGTTTTTTTCCGTTTCCCGTCAGCACCTTTTTGACTTTCTGGGTGTTGACAATCAATGTTTCTTTTCCCATCAGGTACAAGCGGCGTTTGATAACTCCCTGCAATTCGCCCAAGGCTTCCCTGCGGAATCTTCTTTCGTAGGCATAACCCTCGATGACAATCAAATCTGCTTCCCTCGCCCATTTTTCCACTTCCTGTTCGATGTATATCAAACGGGGAACCCCGGATAAATGGTTTTTCAAGGTTGTGGTTTTGGGAGTCTTTTCTCTAACATCTTCCAGCGTCAATAGGCACAGACCCGTGCCCGTCAGTGAGGCGTCGATTCCCAGCACTGTGAACGGTTTCGTTGGCATGCTGTTCCCTCCTTCAAATTTATTTTGCATGATTTAAGCAAAAAAACCTCCCGTCTGGCGGGAGGTTTTAAAAGATTGAATGCTTTCACTACTCTTTCTCTTCATCCTCAACATCGCCCCCATTCTCTTCCGGGGAACAGATGTTCTTTTTGATTTCGTAAGAAATATTTTGAAAATCTGTTTTAGACCTTCGAAACTTGTAAAATACTTGCAGTTTATCTTTCTCTTGCATCTTGACTCTAAAGTCAGCGACCCATTCGTCCAATTTGTGGTTGGCAATTCGCTCTTTCGCAAAACTTTCGAATTTTTCTATTTCCGACTCTTTAATATCTTTATTAGCAAAATACATCATGGTCGCTTGCAGGATGCATTTATTGACCCTAAACAAAATTTTGTTTTGCCGCTTCAGGTTGATATAGTTCATAACCTGATAAATGACAAATGACAGTACGGCACTGATAATTATTTTTTCCCACAAAATTCATCACCTTCTTGATTGTTTACTGCAAATTTCCATTAAAGACTTAACCCATTGTAGTGAAGGTTTGTGCAGAATATCAACTTATTTTTTGCGGATATACAAAGTTTCATCATCAGACTGTCCGTTCATGATGTTTTGAAACTCTTCGTACCGCTTTTTGAGCGTTTTTGCCTCTATCGGAGACCCCACCAGATACCCTCCGATACAATAGATATAACTTTTAACGGGACGGTTGTCCGCAATGAAAATCGTTTCGTTGATGTGGACATTTTCCATAATCACATCCGAATTTTCAGCATTGAAAATACCGATTATTGTGGAAACAGGTACAAAATGTCCAAAACCTATATTCAGAAGGAAGGGAAAGCCTCTGTTCATGACTGTTTCCCTCCGTCTGCATTCGCAGGAGGCAGGTTTACTTTGTTGATATACTTTAAGTAGCGGTTCCGAATCGTCTTTGCATCAATGGCAGAAACCACCACTTCTCCCGTATTGAGAGCAAGCACCGACCTTGTCTTCCTTCCCTGCCTCACGTCAATGTATCGTCCGTTTGCCTTTGCGTCCTTGACAAGACGCTTGACAGGCTGGGAATTCGGGTTGAAAATTGCTCCCACATTTTCGGGCAGTATGAAATTATCAAAACCGACCTCCAGAAACGGTTCGATGCAATGACTGTGCAGACGGTTCAAGTTGACCGCATCCGCATAATCCAAATACCTGTTCTTAATAGTCCTTGCTGTAATGGCGGACAACACCACATCTCCCGTCTTTAAAAGAATGACCGCCTTTGTTTTTCTTCCTTGGCAGGTGTCAAAAATTTTGTTCATGGCTTTTGCCTGCTGAACCATCCGTTTGGTCGGCTGTGAATCAGGATTTAAAATAATGACGGTTTGTTCGGGAAAGATAAAATTGCCGTGTCCTATTTCCAATAACGGCTTCAACATTCGCATCAACCTCCCTTTCCTCGAAAATTTGCGACATTATACAGAGGGGAAACCCGAATGTCAAATATTTTTGGCGTTTTATTATCAATAATCTTGTTTATGTGACTTTGTTTTCTCTTTATATCCCGTTTGCTCTCTGTTTTCTGCGGTTTTGCTGTCGTTTTGGCAAAAAAAATACACCCCCGTGGCTTGAGGCGGGGGGAACGGATTAGTAGTAGCCGTCATAAAAATCCCCGTCATTGTCTCTGTTTTGCAGATTGTTTTTAACCACCTTATACACCACGAATCCAGCCACCAGAAGGAAAAGTCCGATTATAACGCTGGGTACGATTTTGCCGAACTCCACCGGGTCTTTGATGGCTAGATTGCGGTATTCGGTCGTATCTTCCACATAAACAGGCTTGTAGGCAATGGTGGTGTAAAAATCGTCTATTTTCGTATCGAGGCAGGACAGTCTTGACTTGAAATTCTCGATTTCGGCAACGACTTTTTCCGAGTTGAAGCCTGTGCCGTACTGCTGTTGAACTTTCCGGAAGTAACTGTCCATATATTTGTGGTATTCGATGAAATCAGCATACGCTTTTTCCGCTGAGACCGGGATGTCTCCATTGTTTTTTTCGTTGGCAAGGGCGTATATTAAATCGTAATGCTTCTTTTTCAACTCAATGACTTCTTGCGATGTGGCGGGGACAGACTGCAGCATGGTGATAAAACGGTTCAGGTCTTTTGCTTTCAGTTTTCTCGACAATTCCAGCGTTGGAAAATCGGCAAACTGGTTGAATTTTATTACATAAAAGTTGTATTCGCTCATCTTGTCAAACTCCTGCCCGACGGGAATCAGCCCTTCCAGCCAATACCGGTCTCCCTTGACGAGGGCGGAAATATCAGAGTCTTTTCCTTCTATGACACGGTTGAAATGGTTGATAATTTCTTTGCAGTATCCCTTTAAAATATTCGGCGTATTGTCGGATTTCTGGTATTTTTCCAAAATGGCAATCAGTTCTTTCAGTTCACGGATGCCCTCTTTTTTCTCTTCTGCGTTTCCTTCCCGCACCTTGTTGACGCTTATGCGGGTGCTGTTTGTGTAAATGTACTGATTGGCAAAAGGCTGCAGGGTGTTTTCCTTAAACAAGGTATAATAGTCGTACCAAGCCGCCAGTTCGGGGTTGTTCATGGCGTAATTGAAGAATATGACCTTGTTGTCGAAAAACAAGTCAGGGTTCTTTTTCACTTCTTTCAGTTCTTTTTCGTAATTCTTGTACTGTCTGACAAACAGTTTCCCGACTTCCGTGTCGTCATATTCAAGAATGAATTTCAAGTCTTCCACGGCCGTGTCTACATAGCCGGAGACATCTTGAATTCGCTCTTGGTCGTTGACGGGATAGGTTTCCCATTTGGATAAAATCGCAAAATATTTCAACTGGTGTTTGTTGCTGGCACTGAGCATGCGGCTGGACAATTCATCGATGGTGCGGTAAGTCTTGTAACTTTCATTGCCGAAGAGGGTATACAGGTCATCGGCATAAACATTTAAGAACGGAACAAGAAAATGTGCCGCAAACAACAAAACAAAAATAAACACCAGGCTACTTTTTAAGTTTGTTTTTGTTCCTATCTTCATGGCTATCCCTCCAATGCTGGATGTCGTCAGCATCCATTTCTATCCTGTCCTTTCTTTTGGGGTAAAGAAGGACAAATTTAGTCTTGTCGTTTTGGTTGCGGACGGCACTAGTCAATATTTTTTCCTCATAAATGGAGACCTTGGCGAGAATCCGGTTTCGTTTGTCCTTGATTTTGACGAGTGAACCGAAGTCATCCTGCCATACTTCGACGCAATGTTTCCCTCCAAACAGTTCTGTTTTGGTGGTCCCGTCGTGATAGGTATAATGTTCGATGTTTTTCGGCACACTAATTTTTTTCAGCAATAATTTCAGAATTTCAGGATGTTGCTGGAATTCGGTCAAATGACTGCAAACCCAGTCAATCAGTTCTTCTTTGACAAAAAAGGACTGGACAAATTCGTCCAAATCGTCCATCCTGACAAGAATGGGTTCGTCGAATTTATTGATAACAAGAGAAGTTTTGCTGCCATCCTGAAGCAGTATCAGAAAATCCTTCCCTTTGTCGTTTTCATGTATCGATTGAATAAACACCATAGATATATCACTCCTTGAACAGTTTGTGAATTAAGGATTTTATAAAATCAAGCAATCTTTTCCAAAAAGACACCTTTCCTTTTTCATGATTATTGGTCTCTTTTATTTCTTTTTGCTTGGAATATTGAGGTTTTTCCTTTTCTTTTGTTTTTTCTTCTGGCAGCCGTTCCGTTTCCTTGTCTTTGTTCTGGCGGAGTTCTTCCCTTGCTTTCTGGAATTCTTCCGTTTTCAAAACCAAGTTTCTGCGGGCATCAATCACCGTCTGAATGTTGATGGGGCTTTGGGACACCCCTTTTTGAGGCGCCGGCTCCTGGTTTTCTTCCTCGGCATCTTGATTTCGTTTCAAAATAGCACTTTGACGGACATTCACGCCTGTTTTTTCCTTCGATGTAATACTGTATTTAAAAATATCGAAAGGAAGGTTGTATCCTTTCTTGATATAAAGATTGTCCGTCTGGACAAAATTTTTGGAAATATCTTCTCTGTCAGCACCCTTTTGGATGGTCGGGTCGGCGAATAGCCAACCGTACGGTTCCAAGTAAAACTCCACCCATGAGTGCAGGTTGTAAATGATATCGATTTTTTTGTATTTATCTAAATCGCTGATGTCCATTGGCGTTACTTTAAAACCTGAAACGACACGGGCAGGGATGCCTTGGTTTCGGAGCAGGGATACATATAAGGCGGCGTAGTCGTAGCAAGTTCCTCCTTGTTGCAAGTCCGTTCCCGCTTTCTGGATATCCTCGATGGCATTGGCGGCACCTGTATTCTTAATAGGGGAATCCAAATTGTATTTCATCTTTGTTGCCACAAACTCAAACAAACGCCATGCTTTTATGTATGGGTTGCTTTCGCTCCCTGCTACTTCTTCTGCCGTTTTTCTGATTAACTCGTGCTGGGGGTCAATGCCTTTTTCCTTTTTTAAAAACTCTGCATAGTTTTTGGCATCCGCCAAAGGCTGGACTTTTTCCGTATCCACCTGATTCTTCAGGGTATCCAGTTGCAATTCGTAAATGTGGCTGAACCGGATGGTCGTTTGCCCCTCCACATTGTCCCATGTTTTTGAAAAAAGAAACATGCCGTCCTTTTCGGCAACGGTTCCGTCTATTTGTTGACGGATTAGGGTGTAATATGGGGAAGATTCCGGCAGAAGCACTAGTCCTTCCGTCTGGAGGACACTGATAGTCTCTCTGCTTGGGTTGGTTAACTCATACTGGTATTCCAAAATATAGTTTCCTTGTTTTTCCTCCGAGATTTCGGCGAAAACGGAATCCGGGGAACTCAAGAAAAACAAAGCCAGCATTCCAGTCAGCAGCCACAAAGCACATTTCTTCACCTGCATCCCTTCCTTTCTATTGGTCGTCGGCGGGAATCAAAATGTTGTTTTGGTAATGTCCTTTTTTAAAGATTTTTTCAAACAACTGTTTTTTGTCGGTCGTATACAGGCGGTACTCTTTGGCCAGAAGCAAGTCGGATTCAGTGTACGTGTAATCGTTGTATTCTTTGGATTCATAGATGGAATCGATGATAGAAGGGCGGAACTCGACCTCTTCCGCCAAGCGGGCAAAGACGCTCTTTTTGGGTTCTTGATAATACAAAAGCAGACGGCTGGAAGGAATTTCTTCTTTTTGTTGCCAGAAACAAAGACTGATGATGATTCCCATAAGCAATGCCAAGAAGAGGCAGACATGTTTAATGACGACTGAAAAATGTCTATTCACGGCTATCCCCCTCTTTCTTTTTAAACCCAAGATAAATTTGAAAATGGGCGACTACGTTTTCATCCTCCTCGTTTCTGCCGTTCCAAGAGACCGTTTCCCCGTTTGTTCCCTGAAGGACAATATTGTCAATATAATTGGCAACACCCATGTTGTTTTGGATGTCAGAAAGAAAACACATCACATTTGTATATTTTCCCCACACTTCTATACTGACAGGTCTGTAAGTGATATCCAACTTCGTCAAAACCCCGCCTTCTTTGTCCTTATGTAAATCAATTTTGGAAACCGTAACATCGTTCAAAAGGGCGTACTCCTCAAGAAAGATTAAAAGGGAAGAAAAATCCGCTTGTTCCGGCACAACAAAAGAAAATTTATTTTCCATATTCACTTTTTCGATTTTCGATGCATCCACCAAATCTTGGTAGCGGCTGACCTTTTTTTTGAGCAGTTCCTGTTCCTGTTTCAGAATCTGGTTTTGACTGTAAGCAAAAGATAAGTCTTTTTGTTTTTTTATCAAATATAGTTCCGACAGCAACGAACCAAACATCAACCCGCAGACCAAAACAGGGACGCATATGGCTTTTACTGAATGTTTCATCTTCCCGCCTCCTCTCTGAATACTGTCATATTATAGGAGTGCGATGTCTTCATTTCAATTTTCCGCTTCATTTTTTGACTTTGGCTAAACTGTTCCTTATAGTATTAAAGATTTTCAAAAAGGAAGTGATGAATATGGGCGGAACCATAAAAGAAAGAAAATTTACTGTCCATTTGTTGCTGTTTTTAATCAGCGGACTCATTGTTTTCAATTGTTACATATTCATCAAATGCAACCTTTTGGACGGGCGTATCCGCTGGTATGAGGAACAAAACAAAAAATTTGAACAAGAAAACAGCGAATTTCTGGCTGTTTGGGAAGACTTGAGAAAGGAACACGAACAAAACCTTCGTGATACCTTGTATCTTGACTTGCAATTAAGTCTGCTGGAGGCAAAATTAAATTCCCGTATCAATTACGAATTTTATTTTGACGAAATCCTAAAACTCACACCTTCGACCGTCCAGATTGACCAAATAACCGTCAGGGGGAACATCATGGAAATTGAAGCAAAAGCGGGAAATTACAGCGATATTGGATATTACACGAAAGAACTGGAATACTCGAAACTTTTTCAAAAAGTGGATTACAGTTACGAGACTGCCGACACAAAAGCCGGAGAATACATTGTGCGAAACCTCATCTGCCATATTTACCTCACTTTGTAAACCGTATCCAAAAGGACGGTTTTTCTTTTTGGCAAAATATCCTCATATTTTTTTGATTTTTGTGTCTGTCTTCTCTATAATCCCCTCCATCCTTGCAGCAAAAGGAGTGAAGAACATGTACATTTTCTACACAAAAAAAGACTTTGTACTGACAGCAATATCTTTTTTTATAGGTTGCGGTCTTTTTGCGATGCTCCACAGCACCGTATTTGCTCTTCAGATGAAAAACAGCGGACATACTGCTGCAACTGAACAAGAGAACATGCTGCTAATGGCAGAATCTGATACAACATACGCCTGTGCGGAAGATGTTATCAAAAAGTTTTCTATAGATGTGGGAAAAATTGACGAAACAAAAGCAAAAACCTCGCCCGAAGAAACAACAGAGGTAAACGAAATTATGTTGAGCATGAAATCCAATATTGACGAACATCTGTCGTCTGTAAAAAAAGCAAAAGAACAAAAAGAAAAAGAAAAACAAGAAATGTTGAAACGGCAGGAAGAGGAAAAGAAAAAGGAGGCAGAAGAGAAAGCGAAAAAAGAAACAACGAAAAAACCGCAGAAAAAAAACAACACACCATCTCAAAGCCAAAAAGCGACAAAGGCGGCGGGAGGCATCAAAATTACCGCAGCGGAGCGGGATTTGCTGGAGCGACTGGTGGAAGCGGAAGCGGGCGGTGAACCTTACGAAGGGAAACTGGCTGTTGCCACGGTCGTCATCAACCGCTTGAACAGTAAGCAGTTTCCCAACACGATTAAAGGGGTCATTTATCAAAAGAACCAATTTTCACCCGTATCAAACGGCAGCATCAACCGGAAGGCGTCTGCCGATTCCAAAAAGGCCGTCCGTCAGGTCGTGGACGAAGGATACCGCAGTTTCGGCCCGGAAGTTGTCTATTTTCTCAACCCGAAAATAGCCACAAGCAAATGGATTATCCGAAATCGCACCTATGTGACGACCATCGGGAACCACGCCTTTTACAAATGACAAAAAGAGACCTAAACAAGAGGTCTCTTTTTTTGTTGGCTGTTCATTTGTAATAGAAAGTGTGTCTGCCGATTTTCATGGCTTCTTTTTTGGTCCTTATCATCCAACGGTTGGTGGATAACTCGGGGTTGCAAAAATACAAGACTTTGTCGCCGAACACTCTGTATCCCTCATCAACTGCTTTCTGAACCGCCAGACGGCTCTCTTCGGACGGCGTCTGATTATGGATGGAATTGTTGGAAACAGGACTGAATTGCCCCTTTTGAAAGATGACTTCCGTAATGGTGTCAGGGAAATCTTCGTCTCTTACCCGGTTCAGCACCACATTGACCACGGCGATTTTTCCTGCCAGAGATTCTCCTTTTGCCTCTGCCTCGACCAATCTTTCCAGTAATTCCCGCTCACTTGCGGAAATGGTAGAACACTTGGAAGAGGCGTCAGTTGCGGGGGGTTCCATTTTTTGAGACTGGTATTCTTCTTGTTCAATATCATTGATTTGTTTATC
>ERZ773359.3888-NODE-3888-length-16429-cov-8.899475_pt1 | contig 16429 bp, 15 predicted proteins | sample MGYA00374955_ERZ773359 | MGnify/ENA primary metagenome ERZ773359 (study PRJEB29098, sample SAMN04486028) | biogas fermenter metagenome | study: EMG produced TPA metagenomics assembly of the Biogas fermentation microbial communities from Germany - Plant 4 DNA1... | reverse complement strand
TTTACAGTCCGCTGTTTAGAATAGATGGAGGGAGTGGGTTTAAATGCTGCCCTGAAAACAATGGGGAATCCATCGCTTATTCCCCCTGTAATTCCTCCTGCGTTGTTTGACAGCTTAGTTAATTTACCATTTTCATCATATTTAAATCCATCGTTATGAGTGGATCCCGTCAGTTTAGCTGCCTGAAAACCGCTTCCTACTTCAAAACCTTTCACAGCTCCAATGGAAAAAATGGCTTTTGCCAATGCTGCATCCAGTTTCTCAAACACCGGTTCACCAACGCCGCCTGGCAGCCCTTCAATAAGGCATTCTATCACACCTCCCGCGGAATCATTGGCTTCCTTAAGAGCATGGAGGAAGGCTTCGGCCTGAGCTGCAGCTTTTTTATCAGGCATGGCAAGGAAGTTTCGGGTTATTTCATTTTTGTCAAATCTTTCTCTGTCAATCTCTATGTTTCCTATAGACAGGGTATAGGCAGTTATTTCCACGCCTAATTCCCTAAGAATTTTTTTTGCAACGGCTCCGGCAGCCACACGGACCGCAGTTTCCCTTCCGGAAGACCGGCCGCCTCCGCGATAGTCCCTGAAACCGTATTTTTGATCATATGTGTAATCGGCATGCCCCGGACGGTAGATTTTTGCAATTTCAGAATAATCATAAGGTCTTTGATTGGTATTATACAAAACCAGGGATATAGGAGTGCCGGTAGTCCGTCCTTCAAATACACCGGATAAGATCTCAATTCTGTCACTTTCTTTTCTGGGAGAAGAAAAGGGGGACTGACCCGGTTTTCTCCTGTCCAGGTCTTTTTGTATATCTTCTTCAGTCAGCGGAATGCCTGCGGGACATCCGTCAATGACTACTCCCAATGCTTTCCCGTGAGACTCTCCCCAAGTGGCAATGCTGAAATTTTTACCTGTAATGGAACCGGACATAATATTTCCCTCCAATTTGTTTTCTCCGTTCTTTCCAGATTCTAGCATGATCAGCATGGGGTTGACAAGGCTCAAAACCTTATTTTTATAGTATGACCAAATATAAGAATGCTTGTGGGCGGGTAACGGTTATGATATTATAAAATCGACGTTTCAAATAAAGGGGTGGTGAGTTATGATATTCGATTGCCATACACATATCAGATTCATAAAAAAGGATAATGCATTTTCTGATTTACCAAAACTAATGCAGGCAATGGACAAAACTGAAGTTGACAAGGCCTGCGTACTTTTTTCCCCGGAACGGACAGTCGGTTATTTTTTCAGCAGGGAAGACTGTATTCAGACAGCGGAGGGCATTATTAATATATCGCCTGAATACTCCGGCAGGATTAAATCGCTTCTCTGTTTAAATCCTAACCTGCCCTTTGACTTTAATTATGAGATCATTGAAAAGTACATTATTAACGGTCCAATAGACGGTGTAAAAATCTCCATTCAGATGAATTCCCGGGATAAACGCTTCAATCCGGTTGCTGAACTTCTTCAGGAATATGATATACCCCTTTTGTTTCATACATGGTATAAGACAGCGAACAAATACGTGTATGAATCGGACCCGTCTGATATTGCAGATCTTGCCTCGCGTTTCCCTAAACTGAGAATTTTGATGGCTCATCTGACCGGATGCGGGAAAAGAGGTGTACAGGATATAAGAAGGTTTGACAATGTATTCATCGATACCTCAGGCTCCCAGCCGGAAGATGGTTATCTGGAATATGTCCTTAATATGCTGGGTGCAGACAGGATACTGTTTGGGTCGGATTATCCGGGCAGGGAAATAGCTGTTCAGTTAGGCAGAATCTATTCTGTAGATATGAATGACAGGCAGAGGGAAAAGATACTTTACGAAAACGCAGTTTCATTCTTTACAAAGGGGGGCAGATGCAGATGAATAAGCCTGATAAGGTTATAGATATATCTGCATGGGCAGGCAATTGGGCATTTCGTGAACTCAGGTATGGTAAGCTGCCTGCACTGAAGCAGAGGTTAAGCAAGTATAATATAGTAAAAGCCTATGTCTCTCCCATTGAAGCCATCCTTATGCAGGATCCTATGAAGGCAAATCTTGATCTTTGCGAATCTATAGATAATTTAGGCGATGGTTTCTTTTCTCCCGTTCCGGTTATCGATCTGTCATTTAACAACTGGGAAGAAATTGTGGAGCTGGCTGTCAGGCGCAATGATATTCGCATTGTAAAACTGCTGCCCAATTACCACATGTATGAGCTGACCGAAGGAAAACTGGCAAAACTGGTGGAGTACGGGTCTGTCCATAAGCTGATCATATCAATTCAAATGAGAATAGAAGACTTAAGGGGCCAGTATCCTCTTATGAAGGTTCCGGACGTGGATGTAATGAAAGTAATAAAAGTGCTTTCAGGTTTTCCTGATCAGACATTCATAATTAACAATTGCTACATACATGAGATAGAGCAGGTATTATATTCTCTGGAAAATGCGTATGCTGATATTTCCAGCGCAGAAATCCAGGATGTACTATCCTATTTAAATCAAAAATACAATTCAGATAAACTGCTCTTCTCAACCCATAGTGCTTTTTATTTTCCGGAAGGCAATGTATTTAAACTCAATTACTCAGGGCTTGATACAGAAGATTTAAACAAGATAGCATTTAAAAATGCAGAATCCATAGGTTTATAAAATCAGAAAATAATAAGAGAGGGTTGCCCCTCTCATTCTTATTATTTGTCCAAAGAATACTTTCCTTCCAGGACGGGTCTTTGAGTGAGCCATTTACCGTTTGTGAAGTCAGGAAAAGCTACAGGCATGCTGCCCATAGATATGGACTGCTCAGACAGGCAGGTTATAGCCATCCATGAAGCAGATTCATATACGTCAATGGGCGTTATGGTTTCGTTTTGGATGCTTTCAATAAATGCCCTCAGCACAAGATAGTCCATACCGCCGTGTCCGCCGGTTACCCCGTCTTCCAGGAACTCCTTCCAGATTGGATGGTTATACTTATCAAGGTAGTTTTCTATGGGTTCCCATTCATGAGGATTGGGGCTGAGATCTTCAAAATATACGGATTTGTTAATCTCCATCCATATTCCTTTTGTGCCGTGTACGGCATTGCCCCGGCTGTATGGCCGCGGAAGGGAAGTGTCGTGTGTAAGTGTAATGGTTTCACCACCGGCGCATTTTATAACCGTGGTAACTATATCACCCAATGCATAGTTTTGCGTGTAGGGGTTATCCTTGCCAAATACTTCTTCAGCCCGGATGCCGAGCCCTCTTGATTTGGATGCAGTGGAGGTTAAAGTAAGAAAACGATTTCCTCTGTTAATATTTAAATATTTCGATATAGGACCGATTTCATGGGTCGGATAAAGTTCGGCATTACGGTGCAGATGATGGAATGACCGCTGTTTGTTTCTTGCCAGGGCGTCAGCCAGTGTACGAAGGTCGTGATGATAGCCTCCGGCACAATGGATGATCTCGCCAAAAAGGCCGTGACGTATCATGTTAAGTATTGCCAACTCATACTGCCCGTAACAACAGTTCTCCAGCATCATGCAGGGAACTTTGGTTTTTTCATAGGTTTTTACCAGATCCCAGCATTCTTCAATGGAATTAGCACCACCGACTTCAAAGGCTGCATATTTTCCGGCTTCCATGGAAGCTATAGCAATTTCGATATGTTCATTCCATGAGGTTGCTATTACTACCCCCTCTATATCCTTCTCAGCCAATAAATCATGATAATTATTAAATCTTTTAACCGGATAATCTTTGTACTCGCGTATTCTTCCTATTGCTTCATCAATGCATTCATCTACAATATCGCAGACTGCAGAGATTACCACATCATCCATTTGTGCCAGAGTACCGATCAGGCCTCTTCCTCTGCCTCCAAGGCCTACAACTCCTATTTTTACAGTTCTGTTTTTTTCCGCCACGCTCATGTCCCCCCCATTTTTCTTAAAGATATGTGCGATGTGTTAATTTATTTAAGCGGTATCCCTAAACAAGTGATACCCCTAATAAATACAAAAATGAGATCCAGCTTCTTAATTGATTTGTCAAAGGAAATTTGATACTATTGATTCAAAATCAGGCTTATCAGCCATTTAAAACAGCATTATATTAACGTTATAATTATACATCAATCCTGGAATATTTTCATTAAAAATATAAAATGAATTATTTTGACACTAATAATAATTGAGATTAATAATACAAGTGAGAAGAGGCGGACAAATTGATAATAGGTATTGGGCTTGACTTGATTGAAACAGAGCGAATAAAAGCTTCCATGAACAAGCCCAGGTTTATGGACAAGGTGTATACGAAAGAAGAACAGAAATATCTGCTGGAGCGGAATGAAAATGCCCAATCTGCGGCAGGGATATTTGCAGCAAAGGAGGCTGTGTCAAAGGCTCTGGGCACCGGCTTCTATCCTATCCGATGGAAAGAAATAGAAATATTAAGGGATGATTTGGGAAAGCCTTTTGTAAAGCTTCACGGGGCAGCTTTGGAAAGATTTAATGCAATGGGGGGCAAACGGGCTTTGGTATCCATTACCCACATTAAAGACCTTGCAGCTGCACAGGCTGTAATAGAAGGCATAGAAGATGTATAGTTATATTGACTATATAAATCCCGAATGATATATTCAAATTAGCAGATCTTAAATCCCAAATATATAAGAAAGAAGTGATATTATGAGCAAATTGGCACTTTTAGGCGGCGAAAAAACTGTAAAGATTGATTATGAAACCGCCGGAAATTTACCTTGCGTAAATGAAAAAGGTCTTGAAACGGCAGTTGATCTTATGCGCAAAGGTCAAATATCCACATCTCCTTTGGTAAAAGAATTTGAGAAAAGATTCGCTGAATACATTGGCACTGAATATGGTTTATGCAGCAACAACGGAACATCAAGCCTGCATGAAGCCTTGTTTGCAGCAGGGGTTGGGCCGGGGGATGAAGTCATTGTTCCTTCTTATACTTTTTGGGCTACTGCCGGTCCTATCGTTTCGGCACAGGGCAATCCTGTATTTGCTGATGTAGATAAGGAAACATATAATCTGGATCCCAAAGCAATAGAAAAGAATATAACTTCCCGTACAAAAGCTATAATGGTAGTACATGTATGGGGCAATCCGGCAGACATGGATGCCATAATGGCCATTGCAAGAAAATATAATATTGCAGTAATTGAAGACTGTTCCCATGCCCATGGTGCAATGTTAAACGGCAAAAAGGTTGGAAGCATTGGTGACCTGGGTTGCTTCAGCCTCCAGGCTTCAAAGACTATGCCCGGAGGGGAGGGCGGCATTCTAACAACCAATAACAGGGAATATTTTGAAAGGGCTGTAGCTTTAGGCCATTATGAAAGACTGGCTGACCTTCCTGAAGACTCCGATTACAGAAAATACTCGCTGACAGGCATGGGTTATAAGTACAGGATACACCCCATTGCGGTTGCACTGGCAAGCAGCGCATTTGACGAATTGGATGAAAGAAATGAGATCAGGAACAGGAACGGCAAAGCACTGGAAAAAGGACTGGAGGGCATAGACTGCATAATACCTCAGAAAGTTCTGGACGGGGCTGTTAGACAGTATTCCTACCACTTTGCAACATATGATGAAACAAAACTTGACAACATACCCTTAGAAGTGTTCCTGAAAGCACTTAAGGAAGAAGGCGTAGCATGCGGTTTCTGCGGCTATGGCAGACTGCATAAAGCCCCCCTGTTTACTGAAAGAGATAACTTCAGGCACGTGGAATTGCCTGTTACAGAATATCTTGCCACTCATACATTCATGATGGCGCCGCGTTTTGAAAAGGAATGTCCGGAACTGATTGATCAGTATATAGAGGCGTATCATAAAGTTGTAAATAATGCAGATGAACTTAAGGAATATGCTGCAAAAAATGAAGACTTAAATGCAGCCGCCAATATCAGCGGAAGAAGCATCAATCTGCTGTAGGACGAACCTAAACATTTTTTTGGAAAGGATCAGATGGACTTATGAAGAAACTGTGCATTCTTGGCGACAGTATATCAATCCACTACCGTGAATATTTAATACCGTTTTTGGATGATGAATTTGAAATTGTAACAAAGGACGGACTGGAAGAAGCTTCGAAAGATTTAAACATTCCGGTTGGTGCCAACGTAGGCGACAGCAGAATGCTTAGAGACTATCTTTTGCATGAAGATGAAAACGGCAGAATCACTTACGATTATGTAATGTTTAATTGCGGCCTTCACGATATAAAGGCAAATATTGAAACAGGTGTTCAACAGGTACTAATAGAGGATTATGAAAAGAATTTAAATTCGATTTTGGACATCTGGCAGAGAAACAATGTAAAGATAATATTTTTAACCTCCACGCCTGTTATTGATAAAATACACAACAGTCCTGAAAGGATAGCTTTAAATAAAATAAAACGCAGCAGGAAAGATCTTCTGGCATACAATGAAGTTGCATTAAAAGTTATGAAAGAACGGGGAATTCCTGTAATTGATCTTTTCTCCTTTACCGATAAATTTGGTGAAGCTGCTTTTTGCGATCATGCCCATTTTACACATGAAGTCAGGAAACTGCAGGCAGCATACCTTGCCGGCGCAGTAAAAGCCATTGTGCAGCAGTTTTAATGCTTTTTTCTGTCACCAACAGCCTCTTACTATAAATAAATAGTGGAGGCTGAATATTTATTTTCAGCAGTTTTATCCATATAGGGGGCATTTGCAATGACAAATACTAAAAAAAACTTATCCATACATGACTACACCTGTCCCGAATCAATTAAAGGATTATGTGAAAGATTGGACTTTCCTCAGGAAGCTGAAGAAAGAATTCTCTTTCATGCAGAAAATATGGACTTTGAACCCTTTGAACCCCATTTCCCCGGGCTCTTTTCGTTAGAAACCGGCCCAAAAGCAGTAGAGGAGATTCCCAGGCTTTGTATAAGTGATGATGACCCCACCGGGGACACAGGATTTAAAGCCCTGACAGTTTACCTGGCAGCGGCGCTGCACACCCATGAAATCTATAGGGAGTTTGGAATACCTGATGACATTTATTATGATTCCATGGAAGCATTTTGTCTCTTTGTAAAAGAACATAAGGTGAGCTACGGCTGCTATGGTTTTGACCGCCACTTCTGGATTTACCGCCAGCTTTCTGCGAAAATTTTCAGACTGGGAACTTTGGAGTTTGAAATAACAACCCTGCCCGGGAATGCTCCTCAGGTAGGACCTGCATCAGGCGGATCTCCTGTGCTGTCAGTTCATATCCCCTCCGATGCAGTGCTGACCAGGGAAGAACTGGACAAATCGTACAAAATGGCAGTGGAATTTTTTGCAAAGTACTTTCCGGATTACTCATATGATTGCATATACTGCTCTACCTGGCTTCTCTCACCTGTTCTAAAAAAGATTCTGAAACCAGGCTCAAGAATTCTGGAGTTCCAGTCAGATTATGAGATTACCCATGTGGATTACGAGTCCAACAGCGGCATAAGGTGGATTTACAAGAGAGAATATGATGATTATACCCAGCTTCCGGAAGATACATCACTTATGCGCGGCATGAAGCGTATTTTGCTGGAGGGCGGGAAAACCGGCAATGGCACCGGGTATCTTAAAGATTTTTCAGGTTGATAATTTAATTTTAATAAGAGGGTGATTAAATGCTGTTGATTAAGAATGGTCTGATCTACACCATGGCAGGTGAAGTAATTGAGAAAGGCTCTGTTTTGATAGACGGCGGGAAAATAGCTGCTGTCGGGAAAGACCTGGCTGCGCCGTCTGACTGCAGAATAATTGATGCCGGCGGAAGAATGGTAACTCCGGGTTTAGTGGATGCCCACAGCCATCTGGGGCTGCGGGAAAGCTCCATTGGTTTCGAAGGCGTGGATCATAATGAAACAACTGATCCTGTTACGCCTCATTTAAGGGCAATTGACGGGCTTAATCCCATGGACATTTCCTTAAGAGAGGCATACCAGAATGGAATTACTGCAGCCGTCTCAGGGCCTGGAAGCGCCAATGTTATTTGCGGCACCTTTACGGCTGTTAAAACTTACGGCCGCAGAATAGATGATATGATCATAAAAGATCCTGCAGCAATGAAGGTTGCCTTTGGAGAAAACCCTAAGAATGCCTATAAAGCTCAAAATAAATTCCCTATAACCAGAATGGGTATTGCTGCTTTGCTAAGGGAGACTTTATTCAAAACCAAAGTCTATATGGCAAGGAAAGAACAGGCTGTAAAGGAAGGTAAGATTCCGGATTTTGATATGAAGCTGGAGGCTATGATACCGGTAATCAAGAAGGAAATACCCCTAAAGGCTCATGCCCACAGGGCGGATGATATATTTACAGCAATCAGAATTGCCAAAGAATTTGATATTGACATTACCCTTGATCACTGTACTGAAGGTCATCTGATAGCGGATGATCTGGCTAAAGAGGGAAAAGGCGCAATAGTAGGTCCTTCGCTTGGACATAGAACGAAATTTGAACTTCAGAATAAGTCCTGGGATACACCCAGAATACTGGCTGAAGCAGGAGTGAAAATAGCAATAACCACCGACTCACCGGTTATCCCTCTGCATAATCTGGCCTTATGTGCCGGATTGGCTCATAAAGCAGGGCTGGATTATATGGAGGCTTTAAAAGCGATAACTATAAACGCAGCTGAAATAACCGGAATTTCAAACAGGGTAGGAAGCATCGAAGTCGGCAAAGATGCAGATATTGCAATCTTTGACGGAAATCTCATTAAAGATGTTGACTGCCGTACTTATATGACCATTATAAATGGAGAAATAGTTTATAATCCGTCTGGCTCTTAAATAAATCAAAGAGTTAGAGGAGAAAAATTTCATACACCGCTTGACAAATCAGTCGGGTGGTGTATAATTTTAGTAAAGATACCCCTCCCTATATGGGGTAGGGTCAATAGAGATGCTGAAAGTTTCTCAAGGAAAAACATAGATGTTATATATTGCGCGATGAATAGTAATAGGAACTATAAAACGGAGGTGATATTTTGCAGTATGAAGATAAAACAAAGGCCATAAATCTTTTAAAAACTGCCAGAGGGCAGTTAGCGGGAATTATTAAGATGGTGGAAGATAATCGATACTGTGTGGATATTTCAAAACAGATTCTTGCTGTACAAGCCCTTTTAAAAAAGGTTAACCTGGGTATTATAGATCAGCATATTCGTCATTGTGTTATGGAGGCATTCAGAGAAGGAAATGAAGATGAAAAAATTACAGAGGTTATAGAATTAATCGATAAATATGCAAAGTAGATTCAAACTAAACCTAGGTGGTGAAAAAATGAAGAATACATTTCAGGTTCAAGGCATGACCTGTGCAGCCTGCGCAAAGGCTGTGGAACGGAGTGTAAATAAAATAGACGGAGTTCTTTCTGCAAATGTAAACCTGGCAGCAGATAAGCTGTTTGTAGAGTTTGATGAATCGAAAACTGATTCTGAGGAGATTAAGGAAGCTGTAAAAAAGACAGGTTATACAGTATTGGAAGAAGTTGAAGACAGCAAAAGGGAAATCATGCTCCCTATTTCCGGAATGACCTGTGCTTCATGTGCCAACTCAGTACAAAGGGCCATCGGAAAGCTTGACGGCATTCAGGAAGTAGTTGTAAACTATGCCGCCGGCAAGGCTAAGGTGGTTTACGATACCTCCAGGACCAGGATATCGGAAATAAAAAGCGCAGTGGCCAGGGCCGGATATAAAGCTTTGGATATAGAAATGGCAGACCAGGCAGACAGTGACCAGGATCGCAGGGAAAAGGAAGCTGAAACCCTGCTCAGAAAATTTATCTTTGCCATAATATTTACCATTCCGCTTTTTTATACAGCCATGGGACCCATGATAGGCATGCCGCTGCCTAAGATTATCTCTCCTGATGCCAATCCCCTTAATTTCGGGTTTATTCAGCTGATTCTGGTAATTCCGGTTATGGCAGCAGGATACCGGTTTTATACTGTCGGTTTCAGAAGACTGCTTAAAAGAGAGCCCAATATGGATTCTCTGATTGCAGTAGGCACCAGCGCTGCATTCCTTTACAGCATTTATTCCATCATATGGATTATTAACGGAGATCACCAATTCGCTCATGAAGGCCTGTACTTTGAAACAACCGGTGTGATCATAGCTCTTATTCTTCTGGGGAAGTACCTGGAATCCCGATCTATGGGCAGAACTTCAGAAGCAATAAAGAAGCTCATGGGGCTTGCTCCCAAGACCGCGAATGTCATACAGGACGGGATAGAGATAAGCATCCCTATTGAAGAAGTGGAAATAGGTGATATCATCCTGGTCAGACCCGGCGAGAAGATTCCTGTGGACGGGGAAGTAGTAGAGGGAATAACTTCTGTGGATGAATCCATGCTTACGGGAGAGAGCATTCCGGTTGAGAAGAGTGTGGGAAGCCGGGTGACCGGAGCAAGCATTAACAAAAACGGTACTATAAAGTTTAAAGCCACCAGAGTAGGCAAGGATACAATCCTTGCTCAGATTATCAAACTTGTAGAGGATGCACAGGGTTCCAAAGCTCCCATTGCTAAAATGGCGGATATTATCTCCGGTTATTTTGTGCCGATAGTAATTGCAATAGCAATTGTCGCAGGCCTGGCATGGTTTATATCCGGAGAATCGGCTGCTTTTTCTCTCACCATATTTATATCCATTCTGGTTATAGCCTGTCCATGTGCCCTGGGCCTGGCAACGCCTACAGCCATTATGGTAGGAACAGGCAAAGGTGCGGAACACGGAGTGCTGATTAAGAGCGGCGAGGCGCTTGAAACTGCACATAAGGTAGAAGTCGTTGTATTTGACAAAACCGGCACTATAACAGAAGGAAATCCCAAGGTAACGGATATCATCACTACTGGGCTGATAGATGAAACTGAACTGCTTCGATTATCCGCTTCTGCAGAAAAGGGTTCTGAGCATCCATTGGGCGAGGCCATAGTCAAGATGGGCGAAGAAAGAAATCTGGAGCTTTACAGCCCGGAAAGCTTCAAAGCCCTGCCCGGCCGCGGCATTGAGGCGGTTATTCAGGGAAAAGTGATGCTTTTAGGAAGTAAAAAACTTATGGTTGACAGGGATATTGAAATCAGCACCCTGCAGGAACAGTCCAACAGGCTGGCAGAGGAAGGCAAGACCCCAATGTATATTGCTATTGACGGACAACCGGGAGGAATTATCGCAGTAGCCGATGTAATGAAGGAAAGCAGTAAAAAGGCCATTGAAGTACTGCACGGGATGGGCATTGAAGTGGCAATGATTACCGGCGATAACAAAAGAACCGCACAGGCTATTGCCAGGCAGGCAGGTATCGACAGGGTGCTGGCAGAAGTTCTGCCGGAAGACAAGGCTAATGAAATAAAGAAACTTCAGGCGGAAGGCAAAAAGGTCGCCATGGTGGGAGACGGAATTAATGATGCACCGGCACTGGCACAGGCGGATATCGGAATAGCAATAGGATCCGGCACCGATGTAGCCATGGAGTCTGCGGATATTGTTCTCATGAGAAGTGATTTGATGGATGTTCCCACAGCCATTCAGCTGAGCAAGAATACCATCCGGAACATAAAACAGAACTTGTTCTGGGCTTTTGCTTACAATACAGCCGGTATTCCGATAGCAGCCGGATTGCTGCATCTGTTTGGCGGTCCGCTGCTGAATCCCATGATAGCTGCGGGAGCAATGGCATTCAGCTCTGTGTCCGTACTTACAAATGCATTGAGATTAAAAAAATTTAAGCCGGTACATTGATAAAGAGGCAGCACGAGATTAAAGTGATTATAAAAATTAAACATAGAAAGGAAGAATATCATGACAAAAACACTGTATGTAGAAGGTATGTCGTGCAATAATTGTGTACGCCACGTGGAAGAAGCATTGATGGAAGTTTCGGGCGTTAAATCTGCCAAAGCGGACTTAAAGTCAAAAAGTGCAGTTATAGAGCTGACACAGGACATTGAAGACAAGGCATTGATAGAGGCAGTTGAGGAAGCAGGATACAAAGTAACTGGTATTCAATAATTATAATAATAATCAGATTATATAAAGACAGGTCATGGTATCGTTCATTAAGCCATGAACCTGTCTTTTTCCTATGGCTTTCATTTGCGACGTTTTATGCATAAAAATCCTTCTTAAGCTTTCTGCTATAATTAATTAAGCGGGAAAGCATAGTATTTCTGTGATATAATGGGCAATGTGAAAGTTATATTATTCCATTTATAAAATCACATTGGAACCTGAGGTGAAGCATGAAGGATAATGTAAAGATTGGAATTATAGGCGCCGGCTCGCTGGGGATCATGTATGGGCAAAAATTGACAGCTGCTTATGGAAAAGAGCGGGTATTCTTTCTGGCAAGCAACGAGCGCTGCGAAATATATAAGGAAGCTGATTTTGTCTGTAACGGTGAAACCTGTGATTTTAACTTTGTTTCCACTGACAGGAATAAAAACATACCCCTGGATTTGCTGATCTTTGCTGTTAAGTATTCCGGACTGGAGGGTGCCATACAAGAAGTCAGGTCCTTCGTCAGTGAGAATACAATTCTTCTTTCCTTATTGAATGGAATAACCAGCGAAGAAGAGATTGAGGCAGTGTTTGGGAAAAAGCATACACTATACAGCGTTGCCCTTGGAATGGATCCCATCAGGGAAGGTTTTCAGTGTCCTATCAGAATATCGGAAGAATTTTAATAGGCAGCAGATACGGCAACCAGGATGATGATATAAGACTGACGTTGAAAATTTTAAAAGAAGCCGGTATCCCCTGTGAAGTTTCTGATGATATCATGTATACTCAATGGAAAAAACTGATGTTGAATACAGGCGTCAATCAGGCCATAACAGTGTACGAATCAACTTATGCAGGCATGCAGCAGGAAGGCGAGATACGCACCAGGATGATAGAGGCCATGCGTGAAGTCATTGAAGTTGCGGGAAGGGAAGGAGTAGTTCTGACCGAGGATGATATCAGGGAATGCGTTGATCTGCTGGATACGATGAATCCTGAAGGCATGCCCTGTTAATGATTTCTTTTATAAAAGAATTCGTGAAATGGAAAACAGCTGCTTAATTTACTAAATAGATTTATTATGAGAGGAGCTGCTTTAAATGAATCACAGGGAGAGATTTATAGAAACACTTACCTTTGGCAAGCCGGACAAAATACCTTTTAACCCCGGAAACCCCAGGGAATCAACCTTGGAGCGATGGTACAGCGAAGGCCTGGACAGGGGTGAAGATTATCGGCAGGCCATTTATAAAAGGCTGGGTATCGACATGCCTGACAGCCGGCCCCAAGTGGAACCCAGAGTTTCCTTTAAAATGATTCCGGCCTTTGATGAGATTGTTTTTGAACATAAGGACGGTCATTATATAGTACAGGATTGGATGGGCACAATCGTTGAGATTTCTGACCGCTATGATGTTACTTATCTGAGGTATGCTAAAGACTTTGTAACCCGAAAATACATTAAGTTTCCGGTTGAAACATATGATGATTGGGACAATATGAAGAAAAGATACAATGTAGACAGTGAAGGGCGCTTCCCCGTAGATTTTTCAGAACGCTGCCGTAAACTGAAAGACAGAGACTATCCGCTTACAATTGGTTTCAGCGGACCCTTCTGGCAGCTGCGTGACTGGTGCGGCTTGGAGAACCTTTGCATCTGGATGATTGAGCAGCCGGATTTTGTGGAAGAAATGGCTGAATTTTGGGGAGATTTTGTATCCAGTGTTCTTGACAGGGTTCTGGAAGAGCTGTGTCCGGATCATGTTCTGGTTAACGAGGATATGGCTTACAAAGGACACAGCATGATTTCTCCTGATATGACAAGAAAGTACCTTATGCCTTGTTACCAGAAGTGGATACCGAAGCTGAAGAAAAAGGGCTGCCCTGTTATCGAAGTAGACAGCGATGGGTACATTGGCGATCTTATACCTTTATGGATCGAAGCCGGGTTCAATTGCTGCATTCCTGTGGAAGTTGCCGCTCATAACGATATTGTGCATTACAGAAAAACCTATGGCAGAAAAATGGCTTTCCGGGGCGGTATAGATAAGCGCTGCATAGCGAAAGGCGGCATGATAATGAAAAACGAGGTATTAAGGGTAGTTCCTCCCCTGCTGAAGGATGGAGGCTATATTCCAAGCTGCGACCATGGGGTGCCCCCCGATATTTCGTGGAGCAACTTTATAGAATACAGCCGGTTGCTGGCCAAGCTGACAGGCTGGCTTTAAGATATGGAAGCTATATATGCTTCCACTTTTTTGCACAGTAAATATTCATGATTGTTCCACAAAGTGCTATCAGGCACCATATAATAATAGTTAATTTCCAGCCGAAGTGTTCAGTAAGAGCCGCAATGCCATAAGCGGAGACTGCGCTTCCTGTGTAAGTAAAAGCATTCAGTATTCCGGTAACACTTGAGACCCGCCCTGAACTTATGTAGCGGGCAGGCAGTATACTGATAAACATAAGGTTGACTCCGTGCATGCAGCCGGTTATGATTGTCATCATGGCGACAGACAGAACTGCCTGTGAGGAATAAACGAAGAGCAAAACGAAAGAACAGATGAATCCCAGGGCCCAGATGTATACAGCTGCCTTAACCTCGTTTTTTATCAGTTTATGTACATAAGATGCTGCCATGAGACTTATAATCGTAAATACGGGCAAAACTGAAGTAGTTAAAATCGATATGGAAACGCCAAGACCGTATGTATCATTTATGTAAGACGGCATCCATGTGGTTATCCCGTCACGCAGAATTCCCTGAAGAAAAATAATCACCATAATGGGAACAAGACCAAAGTAAGAAAATAAGGAATTATTTCCGGTATCAGGGGAGGAATCGGCTTCAATGATTCCTTTCTCTTCATGGGATGCTGCTGCCGGAATAACCCTGTGAATAGTGAGCAGCCATATTACAGCCACAACAAAGCCGCAGGATGCTGATATCAGAAATACTGTTCTCCAGCCTGAGAGAGCAATGCAAATCGGCACGACCATATATATGGCAATTGTGGCTATGGATGCTGCTGCAGATACTGCAACACATGCCTTTTTATAGTTGTCCGGAGACAAGTTTTCTGCCATAATTCGTGCCAGTGGAGGCCACATCATGGATTGAGCAAAACCATTAATGCACCAGACGGCAGTCATAATATATACATTGCTTAATGCAGACATTAGTATATTACAGGCAGAGGCTATAAACAGCCCTGAAAATATCATTGTCCTGGGCTTGATATGATCACCGATGATACCGTTTAAAACCTGTCCGGCGCCATAGGTGATAAAACTGCCTGTAACTGCCATGCTGGCCTGTGTCTTGGTTATGCCCATTGAATAAATAATTTCAGCAATGGCTGCCCCGTAATTAGTGCGAGTTAAATAACTGGTAAAATAAGCGAGGCAGCAAAGGCTGATAAATAGAAATATCTGCTGTTTTTCATTTTTTCCCTTTATCACAATAAAGACTTACCTTCCCATTCGGCTGCTGCTTCTGCGCCGAGAAGTTTCACAACGGTTGGCGCAATATCAATGATATTGACATCTTTCAGTTCAAGGCCTGGCGTAATTGATTTGCCGCTTATAAATAAGGGGATGGTCATATCTTCCGGCATTTCAGTGCCGTGCAGGCGATCATGTCCTCCGTGGTCAGAAGTAACCATAACAATATAGTCATCGGATATGGAGCCGGTAATTCTTTCGATGCAGTTCCAGGAGTCATATACAGATTGAATATATTCTTCAGACATCCAGCCGTAAGCATGTCCGGCTTCGTCTACGTGCCCAAGGTATAGGAACACAAAATCCGGATCAGCTTTATTAATGTACTTTATGGCTTTGTCTGTAAGAATAATGTTTGATTCCCTGTAGGTGTATGTTTTGCCTGAGATAAAACAGCCGCAGGATATGGATCCGGGCCTTGCGAGATCTCTTAATTCCTCCCAGTTATAGAATAAACCGGAGCTTTTATTGCTTAGCTTAAGCTGCTCACACAGGCCGTTTATCGGGCGTACCTGAGGAGTATATAGATTGGTAAGGACTCCGTGCCTGTCCGGTTTAACGCTATGGAAAAGCGACATGTGGCAGGGCAGCGTTACACTGGGCATTACAGTTTGAGCCTGGCCTGTATAGCTGCCGTCTTTCATCATTTTACCGATATAAGGATGTTTGCACGCTTCCAGACTGTCCGGACGCATGCCGTCTACTAAGACCAATAATACTTTTTTGCTCATTTTACACACTCCTTCTGATTCTGCACCTGGCTGCCCAACTATATGATGACATAATAATAAACGGCTGCATATATTCTGTATTTATTTCCTGTCATTACCATGATAACATTGTATATTATAACAAATAAAGATTGTTTCAGC